>OGXA01001509.1_pt1 | contig 18989 bp, 16 predicted proteins | sample 1576171 | NCBI WGS metagenome assembly OGXA01 (sample SAMEA3541587, study PRJEB24748) | human gut metagenome | biome: human gut; feature: human-associated habitat; material: faeces | place: China | collected 2012 | reverse complement strand
CGGTACGCACGGTGGTGTGAGAGGTCGGGGCTATTCAGGCCCCTCCTACTCGATTATCAGGGAGGAAAAACGATGTCAACTCATACCCAACAAACCAAGAAACGCCGTCCCCACTTATTTATCTGCATCCTGATTTTACTGATAGCATTAGCCTGCATCTTTGTTCAGCGTTTTGCAGGGACAGATATATACAACAAGGCATCATTGCCTCCCATTGATTTTGGTAATGAAAATGAAGCAGATGGAGAATGGTGCTTGATACTGGTGAATAAATGGCATCCCCTTGAAAGTGACAATAAAATCGATTTAACAGAGCTATCAAACGGACAATGCGTGGACAGCAGAATATACCCTCAGCTTCAGAAAATGTTTGATGATATGAGGGATGATGGTGTATATCCTGTTGTTGCCTCCGGCTACAGAACAGAGCAGGAGCAACAGCAAATATACGATGAATCAATGGCGGAGTATATCGAAAAAGGATATTCTGAATCCGACGCAAAAACAGAAACAGAACGCTGGGTTGCTATTCCGGGAACAAGTGAACATCAACTTGGTCTTGGCGTTGATATAAATGCTGATGGCATAAATTCATATGGTTATGAGGTTTATAACTGGCTCGCTCAAAATGCCTATCGATATGGGTTTATATATCGCTATCCAGAGAATAAAGTTGCAATCACAGGTATAGCCAACGAGCCATGGCATTACCGATATGTCGGTGTTAATGCGGCTACCGAAATATACAAACGAGGAATATGCCTTGAAGAATATTTGGGAGAAACAAACTAAGAGGGTGAATTTATGAAAAGAAAAAGACTGACACAGGTGTTTCCCTTTTTACTTCCTATCCGTAAATGGCAAAGGAAAAAACTGTTTTATTTAGAAATGCTGATAGACGGAAACAAATACGCCAAAAATAAATCTGAAGCACTATTGCCTAATACGGTATTTGAAACTTCATCATTTATGCTGAATAAAAACAGTGGATTTGATATGGAATATCAAATTAACAAGGTACATAATCTTAAACTTGCCGCAAGAACAATCAATAAGGTGATTATTGAGCCAAATGAAACATTTTCTTTTTGGCAGCTTGTACGGTGGGCAGATCGCTACGAGAAATATAAGGACGGATTAAACCTTGTTGACGGAAAGATTGTTGGCTCTTACGGTGGAGGTTTGTGTCAATTAAGCAATATGTTATTTTGGCTGTTTTTGCACACACCGCTAACGATTGTTGAGCGACACGGACACGCTGTAGAGTCGTTCCCATCCACAACAGAAGATTTACCCTGCGGAACTGATGCTACGATTAACGAAGGTTGGTTAGACCTAAAACTTCGTAACAATACGGACAATACTTTCCAGATTGAGATTAACTTTGATGACGACTTTATGTATGGTCGAATTTTGTCGCAAAGCTCCGCAAATATTGATTATACGGTTTTCAATTCGTCTGTTTCCTATGTCAAGCGAGAGGAAAAAGTATATCAAATAGCTTCTGTTTGTCGTACAGAAAAAGACAAAATGACTGGTAGGCAGACGGAAAAAGAATTGTATGTCAATCAATGCGAAATAGCCTATAAGCTACCCGATGATATAAAAATTGAAGAAAGAGGTGTGTAAAATGCAAAAGAAAAAAATAGCAGTTATTTTTGGAGGCAATTCAACAGAGTACGAGGTGTCATTACAATCGGCATTTTCCGTGTTTGAAAATATCAATCATGATAAGTATGACATTATCCCCATAGGAATCACTCGAAACGGGGACTGGTATCACTACAAAGGTCGGTATGAGAACATAGCAAATAATACTTGGAGCGGGGATCGGGACAATCTCTATCCTGTGACCGTATCTGTAAGTCACTCTCAAAAGGGCATTTGGGAATTTGACGAGGATCAATACACTGCTGTTCATATAGATTTGGTTTTCCCAATTTTACACGGCAAAAACGGAGAGGATGGCACACTTCAAGGAATGTTTGAACTTTCGGGTATTCCTGTGATCGGCTGCAATACGCTTGCTTCGGCTCTCTGTATGGATAAGGACAGAGCGCACAAGCTCGTAAGCCTTGCCGGAGTAAAAGTTCCGAAATCGGTAACTTTCAAACGCTCTGAAAAGAATACGGCTTTGAAAAAAATCGAAACAGAGCTTTCCTATCCGCTTTTCGTAAAACCGGTTCGTGCAGGCTCGTCTTTTGGTATTACAAAAGTAACTGAGCAAGCAGAAATAAATACCGCCATAGAATCAGCCTTTGAACACGATACAGAAGTCATCGTTGAAGAAGCAATAGGTGGATTTGAGGTAGGCTGCGCCATACTCGGTATCGACAACCTGACGGTTGGACGAATAGATGAAATTGAACTGTCAAACGGTTTCTTTGACTATACAGAAAAATATACCTTAAAAACTTCAAAAATCCATATGCCTGCAAGACTTTCTCCAAAAGAAGAAAAACGGGTACAGGAAACAGCGGTGGTGATATATAAGGCTTTGGGCTGTTCCGGCTTTGCGAGGGTAGATATGTTTTATACACCTTCCAATGAGATCATTTTTAATGAAGTGAATACCATACCGGGTCTTACCTCCCACAGTCGCTATCCAAATATGATGAAAGGTATCGGTCTGTCCTTTGCGGATATGTTGGACAAGCTGATAAGTCTGTATGTGGAATGATGAAAACAGTAACTCTAAGAAAAGAACAAATATATCAAGGTGATCTGCTGCTTGTAAACGCTCGGCATCCGTACAGAGATAACAGCAGAAAGTTTTATGTTTCTCTTAACAGCCGCTATGAAGAAACCCTTTTGAGCCGTGAAGCTGCCAACGCATTACAGCTTATATTCCAAAAGATTTCATCAGGGAACGCTATTGTTCCTGTAAGCGGATATCGAACCTTAGAGGAACAAGTAAATATATATAATACTTCTCTTAAAGATAACGGAGAGGAGTTTACACGAAAGTATGTTGCTTTGCCAAATCACAGCGAACATCAAACAGGACTTGCGATTGATTTAGGACTGAACAAGCCGGACATAGATTTTATCCGTCCTGATTTCCCGTATGGCGGTATTTGTGAAGAATTTAGGCAGGCAGCACCCGATTACGGTTTTATTGAGCGCTATGCCAAGGATAAAGAAAGTATAACAGGAATTTCACATGAACCTTGGCATTTTCGATATGTAGGATATCCACATTCAAAAATAATTACAGAGCAAGTTTTTTCCCTTGAAGAATATGCAGAATTTATAAAAAATTATCGGGATAATAGCAGGCTTATATTCACCGCAGTTTGTGAAACCGAGATTGAAATATATTATGTTCCTGCAAACAACAATGAAACTACAATCAATATAGAAGAAAACTATGTTAACCAAATATCAGGAAATAACATAGACGGTTTTATTGTCACCGTATGGAGGAAGAACAATGAACAAGAACTATACGGGCATTGACTATTTCAGGTTTATCGCCGCACTATTGATAATTGCAATACACACTTCCCCGCTTGGTTCTTTCAGCGAAACAGGCGACTTTATGTTGACACGAATTATAGCTCGTGTTGCTGTTCCATTCTTTTTTATGACATCCGGGTTCTTTCTGATTTCAAGATATGCTTATAACAACAGTAAATTATGGATGTTCGTGAAAAAGACTGCTCTTATTTATGGAGTAGCTATGCTGATATACATACCTATCAACATATATAACGGTTATTTCAGAATGGACAACCTTTTGCCAAACATTATCAAGGATATTGTTTTCGACGGTACTTTATATCATTTGTGGTATCTGCCTGCATCTATCATTGGCGCTACGATTGCGTGGTATTTGGTCAGAAAGTTTGACTATGGGGCAGCCTTGATCATGACAGGGATTCTCTATTTTATCGGTCTGTTTGGTGATAGCTATTATGGATTATCCGAAAAAATCGGTATTTTAGACGGATTTTATAATTTGATTTTTCAAATCTCAGACCATACAAGAAACGGTATTTTCTTCGCCCCTATTTTCTTTGTACTTGGAGGGCTTATAGCTGATAATCGTCACAAAATTGAATTTAGAAAAAGTATTTGCGGATTTAGTATTAGTTTTGCTTTGATGTTTATAGAAGCTCTTACACTACACTTTTGTAATCTGCAACGGCATGATAGTATGTATATATTTTTGTTGCCGTGTATGTATTTCCTTTTCAATATTATCCTGCATTTTAAGGGTAAACGCATTATATGGCTTAGAACATCCTCTCTGATTATTTATATTATTCATCCAATGATGATTGTAATCATACGGTTGTTTGCAAAGTTGCTTCATTTAGAGAATTTGCTCGTTGATAATAGCATTATTCATTATTTAATAGTTTGCTTATCATCGGTAGCGTTTGGTATAGCAACAACGGTATTGTGGAATAAATACAGACCAAAAAAGGTAAGGTATGATAACGATACAGATAGAGCATATATAGAAATTGATTTGAACAATTTGGAACACAATGTAAAAACATTAAGAAAGGCTATGCCGCCGAAATGCGAATTGATGGCAGTTGTAAAAGCTCAGGCATACGGACACGGAGCTTATGAAATTTCAACCCACCTTGAAAAAATCGGAGTTCGGGCGTTTGCTGTTGCAACAATAGACGAGGGCATTAGCTTGAGAAAATATGGTATTCGTGGGGAAATACTTATACTTGGATATACAAGCATTGATCGTGCTTCTGAATTGAAAAAATATAATTTGATACAAACTCTGATTAGCTTTGAATATGCAAATGCGCTGAACAGGCAGGGAGTGATGGTAAACGCCCATATCAAAATAGATACGGGTATGCACAGGCTGGGAATACCGAGTGCTGACTTTTGGGATGTGGAAAAGGTTTTTACAATGAAAAACCTAAATGTATGCGGCATATTTACACATTTATGCTGCTCGGATAGCAGTATGCCTGACGATATTGCATTTACAAGAGGACAAATTGATGGCTTTTATAATCTCATTGATCATCTGAAAAAATCTGGTATAAATATTCCTAAATTGCACATTCAAAGTAGTTACGGTTTCTTGAATTACCCAGAGCTTAAATGTAGCTATGTCAGAACAGGCGTAGCCTTGTATGGGGTTAAATCTTTGCCGGATGATAATACCGAACTTTTACTTGATTTGCGCCCTGTCTTATCCCTTAAAAGCCGAGTTGTGCTGATACGGCAGATTGAAAAAGGAGACTCAGTTGGATATGGCAGGAGCTTTGTCGCAGAGCGCAACAGTCGAATTGCAATTCTGCCAATCGGATATGGCGATGGATTTCCGAGAAGTTTATCGAACGGCAATGGCAGAGCATTGATAGGTCAGTACATTGTTCCCGTGATAGGTCGTATCTGTATGGATCAGCTTGCCATTGATATAACAGATGCAGAAGGAATAGCAGTCGGTGATATTGCAACTTTGATAGATACGGATGGCTGCACCGATCTTTCTGCTGATGTCGTTGCCAAAAATTCCAACAGTATAAGCAATGAATTATTATGCCGAATGGGTGAGAGATTACCTGTTATTATAAAACGCCAATAAATTGGCTTGATTTTATACACCACAATATGAATTGTATTGCACATAAAAAAGCAGCCTTGCGGCTACTTTTCGGGTGCAGTATCGATTAAGGCTTTCGCAGTTGCTTTGACGACTTCCAATGACCGTTCATCGCAAGCTGAAAGCATACGGAGGAGATTTTCTACCTCGGAATCTTTGGACGGCTTTTCGGGGTAGAAAATCGAATCCGCAGAAATGTTCAATTCTCGGACGAGCTTATGTAGGACATCAAAACTTGGTTTCTTGCCCTCGTTCTCGATCCTGTATAGGTATCGCTCGGTAATATCCACTTTGTTTGCCAACGCTTCTATGGTAATTCCGGCGTTCTCACGAGTAGCCTTGATGATACACCCCAGCGTTTCAGGTTGGTTATGCACTTACAGTCCACCTCCATATATAATTATACTGATTTATGCCATCTTTATAATAGCACAGCAATTCAATTATAAATGTACGGACAGTTCGCAATTAACTGAACTCAATATAGAATACCAACCCCGCCAAATAAAAAAACGAGGTTTTGTCGGGGCAATTCAACACGCCTATACCCTCCAAATCCAAGTTTTTTGGATTGGAGGGATTTTTTTATGCGCTGGAGTACACTCGGCGTTCCGCTGCTTGTAATGAGCAGCGAATATGAGTCTATGACATAGGCATTATCAGAGGTGTTCCATCAAAAAAAGCACTTGCCCTACAAAGGGGCATTGCGGCTTACATACTGAACTGATATGCCATAGATACAATGAAACAAACGCACTTGCACGGCGAAATTTGTCGCTATGTAGGTGCGTTTTTATAATTTGCGGTATTTCGACTTTTTATAGTGTCGGTTGCCGTAGCCCTCCCGATCAATCTGAATCTCAAAAAATTCAGATTGATCGGAGGTAAACGACCATGGACGAGAAGCGTCCAAAACGCAGAAAAGACAAATATAATCCCTACACACTTACCGAAAAAGAGGACAAGCATTTTCTTTCCTTTCAGGACGGACAAGGTATGTTACGGGAATTACAGATAACAAAAGAGTTATTCGAGGTACTAAACCGCTTTGAATTGGACGACCTTTCTATTCTCAATGAATGGGACAGGCATTATGAACATTCAGAGCTTACCGAGATTTCTCTATACAGTCGGGCGGCAATGCCCCCGGAATCGGTGGAGGAAACGGTATTTCGGAACTTACGGTATGAGGCCCTGCACAGAGCTATTAAGCAACTGCCCGAAGTACAGAGACGGCGGCTCATACTATATTACTTTATGGGGCTTACATACGCACAAATCGCTGAAAAGGAGGGTTGTACCTTTCAGGCCATCGGGAAATCCATATCGGCGGCTGAAAAAAGATTGAAAAAAATTCTTGAATAGGTGGTTGAACAATCATCATTAAGTGAGGAAACAGGTGGAGAGGTACGAAAACTCTCTGCCTGTTTTCCTCTTTTATGCGGTGAATGGGCGTGTCCTTTGACAACTGAATACCCATTCATCAAACACATTCCTATTGCTATTGTGATGAGCATAAGCCACATTAGCGGCTGCGCCACGATCTGCGGGAAAGAAAGCAACGAGATTTCACCTGTATGTTTTTAGGTCTTTGGCTTTCATTTTCTGCAAAGAGCGAATAACAGTCGGCTATCAGTATCGGGCGGCTCCCGATATGGCGACGACAAGCAATAGGGACAATGATACTCCTGTTCAGTCACAGTCCGAGCGTTGAAGCGTTTTTCGTGCGTGATCCGTCGCAGGCAATGAGAGCAGCCGACAGAGAACCTGCCGGGGGTGAGATTCCCGTGGAGCTGACAAGCCGACAGCCGTTTGATGACTTCCCGCAGCAATCCGGGGTGTCGAGGACAAATAGGATTGTTTCTTTATACAAGGTCAAAAGGCAGGACGGGTCTATTGAAACGGAGAATATTTATATCTTCCCGACCTTAATTCTGTTCTGTCTTTGACCTCTACATAGGCGGCTAACCGCCTAAATTTTCAAAGGAGGTCATAACACTATGAATCACACATATTTGCGCGGCGATATGTATTACGCCGATCTGGGCCGGGGCATCGGCTCCGAGCAGGAGGGCTACCGTCCCGTCGTGATCATTCAAAACAATGTCGGGAACAAACACAGCCCCACGGTTATTATCGCTTCCATTACGAGCAAAACCGGCGTGAAAGCCAAACTTCCCACCCACTACTACATCGACGCCGAGGATGGCTTGGAACTGCCCTCTATCGTCCTGTTGGAACAACTGCGCACCGTCGATAAGCGCCGCTTGGGCAACTTCATCGGGCATCTGTCCGAAAAGCACATTTGCGGTATCAATCATGCGCTGGCGGTCAGCATCGGTCTGATCGAGAGTGTGCCGAAAAAGTTAATCCTTTGCCTTTGCAGCGCTTGTGCCGACAATTTCTACGGTACGGGCGCTTATTCTTTACGCAGGATTGACCCGCAGCAGACCGAGAAAGACACCTGCACCTATTGTAATCAGAGAAAAGGATATGACTACGAGATTATCCCGAAGAATCGTTAAGGGGGCTGCCTATGGAATCACAGACAGCCTATAAAATGTTATTTACGGATTATCCCGATGTAGTCAATGTCGAGCAAATGTGTGAAATGCTCGGCGGTATCTGCGACAAAACCGCTTATCGGCTTTTGAAGTCCGGCAAAATCAAGAGTTTTATCGTCGGCCGCCGTTATCGAATCCCGAAGCTCAACATTCTGGAATACTTGGAATTGATAGATAAATCTACTGCGTAAAACCTCGTTTGCACATTTGGCCTATGGGGTTCTTTCTGCTACAATATAAATGTCAATGGCAGATGAATCTACGCTGTACCAATCAAAGGAGGTTTTATTATGGTAGCAGGACATCTGCGAGAAAAAAACGGGTACTATCATATGGTACTGAACTATGTGGACGAGTACGGCAAACGGCACACGCCGTCCAAGTCTACGGGTCTGACGGTAAAGGGAAACAAAAAGCGTGCCGAAAAAATGCTTTCCGAAGCTCGTGCCGCAAAAGAAGCCGAATTAGAGGCAAGAGCAATCGAACGCAGCACAGGCAAAGCCCCCGCAGGCACAATTCTTTTTACGGCATTTCTGCTCGACTGGCTGGATATGACAAAAAAGAATGTGGAGGAAACAACTTACGGAGCGTATTCTATGACGATAAAAAGCAAAATCATTCCGTACTTTGAGAAACACCACCCCGGACTGGCTCTGTGCGAGGTCACGCCAAAGCATATACAAGATTACTACACCTACGAATTGACGGTGCGGGGTGTTTCCGCAAACACGGTCATACACCGCCACGCCAATATCCGTAAAGCCTTACAGCACGCTTTCAAACTCGGTTTGATTGATACGAACCCAGCGGATCGCATTGAACGGCCGAAAAAAGAAAAGTTCGTCGGGAGCGTTTACGAAGAAGATGAGCTAAATCGTCTTTTTGAAATCGTCAAAGGCGACCCCATAGAGCTTGGCGTTATCCTCGGTGCATTTTACGGACTGCGCCGAAGTGAAGCGGTTGGCTTGAAGTGGGACGCGATCGACTTCAAAAGGAAAACGATCACCATCCGGCATACCGTCACGCAGGCGACCATAGACGGCAAAAGCAAGATTATTCAAAAGGATCGGACAAAGACGAAATCCAGCTACCGCAGTCTGCCGCTTGTCCCGCCGTTTGAAGAATTGCTGCACCGTCTGAAAGCACAGCAGGAGTTGAATCAAAAACTATGCGGGCGTTCCTATTGCAAAAAATACACCGGTTATATCTATGTCAACGAGATCGGTGAACTTGTGAAGCCCGGATATCTCACACAGCATTTTCCGCTGATTCTGCAAAAGAACGGTATGCGGAAGATTCGCTTTCATGATCTGCGGCATAGCTGTGCAAGCCTGTTGTACGCAAACGGTGTAAGCCTGAAAGAAATTCAGGAGTGGTTGGGTCACAGCGACATTTCGACCACCTCAAACATTTACACGCACTTGAATTTCACTTCAAAGGTTGCGTCTGCCAATGCGATTTTGGGCATATATCCCTCCGCTTAATGTGCTATGTCCCTCCAATGTCCCTCCGAAAATCAGCCCGAAAACGGCAAATTTGCTGATGAGCGAGGGACATACATAAGAATATAGAGCATAAAGAAAAGCCCGCAAACCCAGCTATATCAAGGGTTTGCGAGCCATTCGGTGTGGTGCCGGTGGCGGGGGTCGAACCCGCACGGGTTATTAGCCCAACGGATTTTGAGTCCGCCTCGTCTGCCAATTCCAACACACCGGCATCTCATATTTTAAGTCATCTCCCGATGCCCCAACCGAGAAAACGGAGGGACATCATGGAGGGACATTAAAACCAAATTACATATTCAGTTTTGAAAAAGCCTTGCAAAATCAAGGGTTTACGCCAAGGTGGTATGAAACGGCGTTGTGGATTTTGAGTCCGCCTCGTCTGCCAATTCCAACACACCGGCCGATATAGTCTGACCGCGCAGGGATTAGTATCCCTTCATCTGCGCGGAAAGATGCTTGGAGAGAACGGCGAGCGAGGTCGCCATGTTTTCGTTCTGGACGAGGATCTGCGGCGGGACATCGAGGTGCGTCGGCGCGAAGTTCCAGATGGCCTTGATGCCGTTGCGGATCAGCAGGTCGCACACGCCCTGCGCGGCGGCGGCCGGGACCGTCAGGATGCCGATGAGGATCTTCCGGCGGCTGCACAGATCCTCCAGCGCGGAGAGGGGGAGGACGGGCTTGCCGCTGGCGTCCGTCCCGGCGACGGAGGCGTCGGAGTCAAAGGCTGCGACGATATTCAGGCCGTATTCCGAAAAGCCGCTGTAGCCCAGAAGCGCGCGGCCGAGCTTACCCGCGCCAATGAGCACGGCGTCGTTCGTATTATCATACCCGAGGAACTGCTCGATATCCTCGACCAGACCAAGGCGCTGATAGCCGATCTTGGGGCGGCCGCCGTCCGAGACCAGCGCGAGGTCCTTGCGGACCTGCACCTCGCCCATGTTCAGTGCGGCTGCCAGCGTTGTGGCGGAGATGTTTTCCGGCGCGTCTTCCGGCAGCGATTTCAGGTAGGACAGATAGACCGGCAGACGTTTTAACACGGAATTGGAAATTTTCTGCGCCACATTCTCAACCTCGTTTCTCTCATGTACCGGAATATTATAACAGATTTTGCCCGGTATTGCAAATCCTTTTTCATCCTTCCGGGAAAACATTTCAAAATGAGGATTGCAATTCCGGGCTGCATCTGCTATAATATCTATTACCATGCAGGGTTCGTACATCGGTAGTACAGCGGCTTCCCAAGCCGCTGAGGCGGGTTCGACTCCCGTACCCTGCTCCAGTTCGGAGCAAGCCAGCCGGCTTGCTCCTTTTTGTTTTTTGGGACTTGCACAAGCGCCTGAATTCTGGTATGCTGGGAGGCAGGAGGTGGGAGCATGAGACTGGCGCTGGCATCGCAGCCGGTAAGAAACGGCGACGTGGCATGGAACGTGCGGTGCATGGAGGATGTGCTCCGCGCCTGCAGCGGGAGAGCGGATACGGTCGTATTCGGCGAATCGGTCCTGCAGGGCTTTGACTGCCTGCGCTGGGACTATGCGCGCGACTGCACCGTGGCGGCCGCATGGACGGACGAGCCGGTGCGGCATCTGCAGGCCGCGGCGCGGGAAAACGGCGCGGCGGTGTCGTTCGGCATGATCGAGCGCGCGGCAGATGGGCTTTACAGCAGTCAGGTCTTCCTCGGCGCGGACGGGCAGCTTGTCGACGTGTTCCGCCGCGTAAGCGTCGGCTGGAAGGACGTGCGCCGTACGGACGGGCATTACCGCGAGGGCGATGGCTTCCACCTGTTTTCCTACGGCGGCATACGCTTCGCCACGGCGCTGTGCGGCGACCTCTGGACGCCTGGCAGGCCGGAGGAGTTGGCAGCGCTTGGCGCGGATGCTGTGCTTTGGCCGGTCTGGTGCGATTACCCGGCGGCGGAGTGGAACGAACAGGTCAAGCTCGAATATGCCGCGCAGGCCTCGCGCTGCGGCTGCCCGGTGCTGTATGTGAATCCGTTCTGCGTCGATCCGGCTGCACCGGACGCGGCAACGGGCGGCGCGGCCTGCTTTGCGGGCGGCAGGGTCGTCTGCGAGGCCCCGGCAGGGGAGAGCGGCATTTTGTTTGTGGAACTGTAAAACGGGAGGGAAGACCATGCAGGGCATTCAGATCGGGCGGGTATACCGCCATTTTAAGGGAGACTACTACCTTGTGGAGGGCGTCGCGCAGCATTCGGAGACCGGCGAGCCCTATGTCATCTATCGCAAGCTCTACGGCGACGGCGGCCTGTGGATCCGGCCGCTTGCCATGTTCCTCAGCCCGGTAGACCGGGAAAAGTACCCCGACGCGCAGCAGGATGAGCGTTTTGCGCTGCAGGAGATCCAAAGCGTAAACCACAAATAATAAAGATTGGGGAGCGTGTCATGGACAAGACGGAACGGACGATCGCAAAAGTGACAAATGCCGGACGAATTCTCAGCAGGATCGCATGGATTTTTGACCTCATCGCCTGCGGATGCAGTGCCTTCCTCATTCTGGCGGCGCTGCTCTGGTGGAATACCCGCCCGGACCTGTTTACCGGGTATGCCAGCCAGACAGGTGCGCTGTTGATATGCGCCGGTGATCTGATCGGCTGCGCTGGCTCTGCGGTGCTGGCGTACTTCGCCCGGCAGCATTTTGCGCATGCGCTGGAGGCGCAGACGCCGTTTACCCTGCGCGGGGCGGCGGAGCAGAAACGGCTCGGCATCCTGATCCTGTGCATTTCGCCTGCCACGATGGTGCTGCGGGTCGCGTTGTCCGCGGCGTTCTCCGCGGAGTTTATGCCGGAGCGGCTGGCCGGGATGATCGTAGCGGACGGGGGCATGCTTGCGTTGGGCGTGATGTTTCTCGTGCTGTCGCTCGTGTGCCGCTACGGTGCAGAGCGGGAGGCAATGAAGCAGGAATAAGACAGTCAAAACCTCCGGCTTGGCCGGAGGTTTTGACTTGGGCAACCAATGCAGCGCCGCGGAGCGAAAGCCCCGCGGCGCGTATTTTTGGGTTCATTCCTGCGCCGGTTCAAACCGGAGCACATCCGCACCGATGTCCAGCACATCCTCGTCGGAGAAGGCGCAGAGCTGTAAAGAGCCGAAGGATGGCTCGATCGACCAGATGGCCGTGAGCTCATTGCCATCCGGCTGCGTCAGAGAGCAGGCGCAGAGGAGGCCGCCGTCTCCCATGCCGAGCACGGTAAGCGCGCCGGTCGAGGTAACGCGACTGCCCTGCCGCGCTTCCTCCAGCGTGCAGGCCCCGCCCTCGCCGAAGCGGAGGCGGAATGCATCGCCGTCCCGGTTCGCCTCCCAAGCGCCGGAGAGGATGGCGGAAAAACCGCTCTCCACGCTCTGCACCAGCGGCAGAAGGTCGTGCTTCCCGCCGTCGGCGTCCACGGCATAGGCTGTGCCGTTTCCCGCCTCCAGTGATGTGATGCCGGAAAGACCGTAGAGCGGACCCATACTGCAGAATGTCTCAAAGCGGGAACAGGCCGTCATATTCACGGCCTCGACGAAGCCGCCTGCCGTGAGGGCAAACACATAGGTGTCCGGCCCAATGTTGGCAGCCAGCAGGGCGGTGTAGTCGGCATAGCAGCCGGAAACAGGATAGTTTTTCCCGGAGCTTTCGAAGGAGACCTGCAGCCCGGTCCCGTCGAGCGTAATGGCAGCCCAGACATCACTGGAATTGGACTGGATGGGCGCTCCGGTCCCGGTCTCTGCGGAGCCGAACGAGACCGTCAGGGGCGTCATATACCATCCTGCCCCGGCGATGGAGCCGATGGAAGGGAAGATACGCAGCGAGCCGTCCTCATTCGGCAGAAAGGGTACGGGATCACTGTTCCCGGCGGCCGCGACTGTCATGGCGCGCAGCTGCAGCAGATAGGCTGCCCCGCCGCCGATCGCAGGATCGAACCCGGCATACTGGCGGTCGAATGCCTGCGCGGCCGCGCGGCGGACGGCTGCGGTATAGTCGTCCATGGAGATGCCGAGGCGCCGCAGCATATGCGCGGAATCAAGCTCGATACCGTTGGCACAGTCGAAGTGGTAGATGTAGTAGTGCGAGGTCCCCTCGGCGTATTCGACGATGACGGCCAGCGAAACGATGCTGTCCGTCCAGACCCGCTCCCAGCGGACGGCGCACAGCTCGGCGGGCGTATTCTGCGCGATGGCCGTCTCCATGGCGGTGACGAAGCCAAAAAGATCACGGTGAATTTTTGAGTTCAGCTCCTCAGCCGCAGGCGTATCCAGCAGCAGGCGGGGCACATGCAGAGAATAGCTCCAGTCGGAGCCCCAGGCGTCGGTGAACGTGCCTTCGTTCGTGTAAGCCTCGCCGAGCACGCTGTCGTCGAACGTCGGCGCGGGCTCCTCCGTCGGCGCGGTCGTTGCAGGCGGAGCGGACGGCTCGGAGGGAACGGCCGTCTCACCGCTCGGGGAGACCGGCAGTAGGGGCGAACAGCCCATCAGAAATGCCGCAAGGATGGCGGCAAACAGAAAAATGCGGAACGTGCGTTTCATGTCGGGACCTCCTTGTCGTTATATGGGGATATCTCTGCACCCAGTATATCAGTGAAAAGAACGAAAATCAAGCGTTATGCAGAAATTCAGAAAAACCATATCATTGTCATACGTTATGGCGGAGGATCCCGATATGGGAACCCGTATCATCGTATTTCGTGCCCTGTGCATAGAAAAATCGCTCCTGACCGAAATGATCAGGAGCGATTTTTTGTGAAATTATTTTATTTTTTGAGCGCCTCTTCGACAGCAGCCGCGACGGCGACGGTAACGCCGACCATGGGAGAGAAATGCTGGGACAGCATTTCAGAAGGGATCGAAGCGAACCGCCGGTGGCGGTTCGCCACATTACCCATGGGAGCGGGGAAGAAACAAATTACTTCTTGAGCGCCTCTTCGACAGCAACCGCGACGGCGACGGTAGCACCGACCATGGGGTTGTTGCCCATGCCCAGGAAGCCCATCATCTCGACGTGAGCCGGGACGGAGGAGGAGCCTGCAAACTGTGCATCGGAATGCATGCGGCCCATGGTATCGGTCATGCCGTAGGAAGCGGGACCGGCGGCCATGTTGTCCGGATGCAGCGTACGGCCCGTGCCGCCGCCGGAAGCGACGGAGAAGTACTTCTTGCCCTGCTCGATGCACTCCTTCTTGTAGGTGCCTGCGACCGGGTGCTGGAAGCGGGTCGGGTTCGTGGAATTGCCGGTGATGGAGACATCGACACCCTCGTGATGCATGATGGCAACGCCCTCGCGGACGTCGTCAGCACCGTAGCAGCGGACATCGGCGCGCTCGCCCTCGGAGTAGCGGATCTCGTTGACGATCTTCAGCTCGCCGGTGTAGTAGTCGAACTTCGTCTGCACATAGGTGAAGCCGTTGATGCGGGAGATGATCTGAGCGGCATCCTTGCCGAGGCCGTTCAGAATGACGCGCAGCGGGGTCTTGCGTGCCTTGTTGGCGTTGCGGACGATGCCGATGGCGCCTTCGGCGGCGGCAAAGGACTCGTGACCGGCCAGGAACGCGAAGCACTTGGACTCCTCGCTCAGCAGCATGGCGCCGAGGTTGCCGTGGCCAAGGCCGACCTTGCGGTCTTCGGCGACGGAGCCGTCGATGCAGAAGGACTGCAGGCCTTCGCCGATCTTCTTGGCGGCTTCGGCGGCGGTGGTGACACCGGACTTCAGCGCGATGGCTGCGCCGACGGTGTAAGCCCAGCAGGCGTTCTCGAAGCAGATGGGCTGGATGCCCTTGACGATCTCATACGGATCGAAGCCCTTCGCCTTGCACAGCTCGCGGCACTCCTCGACGGAGCCGATGCCATACTGCGCAAGAACGCCGTTGATCTTGTCGATTCTTCTTTCGTAACTTTCAAACAAAGCCATGGTGCGCTCCTCCTCTTATTCCTGACGCGGGTCGATGTACTTCGCGGCGTTGTCGAACTGGCCGTAGTGACCCTTGGCCTTCTCCATTGCCGTGGCGGGCTCATCACCCTTCTTGATGAAGTCCATCATCTTGCCGAGGTTGATGAATTCGTAGCCGACGATCTCGTCGAGCTTGTTGAGCGCGACGCGGGTGACATAGCCCTCGGCCATCTCCAGATAGCGCGGGCCCTTCGCCTTCGTGGCGAACATCGTGCCGACCTGGCTGCGCAGGCCCTTGCCGAGGTCTTCCATGGAAGCGCCGACGGACAGGCCGTTCTCGGAGAACGCGCTCTGGGTGCGGCCGTAGACGATCTGCAGGAACAGCTCACGCATGGCGGTGTTGATGGCGTCGCAGACGAGGTCGGTGTTCAGAGCTTCGAGGATGGTCTTGCCGATGAGGATCTCAGAAGCCATGGCGGCGGAATGCGTCATGCCGGAGCAGCCGATGGTCTCGACGAGAGCTTCCTCGATGACGCCGTTCTTCACGTTGAGGGTGAGCTTGCAGGCGCCCTGCTGCGGCGCGCACCAGCCGACACCATGCGTAAAGCCGGAAATGTCGCTGATCTCCTTCGCCTGGACCCACTTGCCTTCCTCAGGAATGGGCGCCGGGCCATGGTATGCACCCTTTGCAACCGGGCACATATGCTGTACTTCAGTCGTGTAAATCATTGCAAAAATCCTTTCCATTGTTTGCTTGCGTCTGCGGGCAGGCGCAAAAAAATGACGATTTTCCCGCCGGGCAGCGGGAAGTCCGCAGCAAAACGCAACTCGCGGATTCTAACCGTATTATACCGATATTCTTGCGGAATGTCAACGTGGATTTCGACAGGCTTCCGGACAAAATGCCGCCATGCGGCACGGTTTCCCCGGACAAATTCCACAAAAGCCGAAAAAACTGCTGCATGCGCGGGGCATGCAGCAGAATGGGACCCAAAATATTATTGGCCTGCGCCATCGCCGCCGTAGAGCCAGGCGTTCGGCAGCATGCGGGACGTGATGCTGGTGTTGGAGCACTTCGTCACATACTCGCCGTCGTACCACAGAACGGCGCTCGTGCCGCCGTCCAGATTCAGGGCCTGATAGGCCTTGTGGCGCATGAGGATGTCGGTGCAGGTCTCGATCGTTGTGCCGTAGGAGCGGGTCGGCATACGCCCCTCGATGACAAGCATGAGGATCTCCTTCTTCTCGGACTGACCGATGCAGGCGCGCGGCTGGATGCCGTTGAAGGCCTCGTAGTTCTCCACGGCGGGCTCACCGTCCACAACGAGGGCGGGCCAGAATTCCACGGCGTCCGTCGTGTCGGCTGCGACCGGTGCGGAGGCGTCCGTGACGTAGAGCAGGTTGCTCTCGCGCAGTTCGACGCGCTTGTAGCCGGTGACGACATAGTGCTCGCCGTAGCTCTCACCCTGCGACATGGCATAGCCCGCGAGCTCACCGCCGGAGCCGTTGCCGTCTGGATCGATAAAGCCGCTGCCCGTCATGCCGAGCACGGCGTCGTGCGCTGAGGCGATGGCCTCGAGCTGCTGGCCCCAGCTGCCGATATAGGCGGAAGGCGCGTTATACAGCTGCGAAGGGTCCTTGGCGATGGCGAGCACACCCTGATAGCCGCTGCCCTCCACGCGGACGAGCAGGATCTTGTTCTTTGCGTCGACGGCGAGCACCCGCTCGCCCATGGCGGTGTAGATATCGGTGCCGTCGTCATTCAGACCGGCTTCATTGATATAGATGTTGTCCCAGCCGTTGGCCGTCACATCGGGATGGGCGCTGACGTAGTCCTCAAACGAAATGCGGTCCAGCTCCCAGAACAGCTCATAGAAGCGCTCCTCGTCCGTCTGGGCATTCGGCTCCGTCGGCGTGACGGTCTCGCCCTTTGCATCCGTCGCATTGGTCGGGTTGAGGTTGTCCCAGGTGCTGTTTTTGCCCTCCTGATCCTTGCGGGCCTGATCCTGACGGGCCACGACCTCGTCGATCATATAGGAAGGCAGGAACCATTTGGCAAGCCACTGATGGGAGAGCGTGTTCATGGCGGTCTCAATATAGGCCTCACGGAGCGATTTGATCGCCGGGATATCCGTGAAGACCACAAAGCAGTAAAGACCCTCCAGTGCCAGGACGATCGTCAGCAGCACGGCGGCCACACGCAGACCACGGTTCGGTTTTTTCGCCTTTTTCCGGCGTTTCTGCGCCTGCTCGGAAGGATCCGGTTCATATTGCCGATCGCGGGGATCGGTCTCGTTGCGTTTGATGGCGCATTCCTCCTTTTGGACATTTTTCCTACATTCTAGCACATCCGGCATGCGGAGTAAATATGGGAAGTTTTGCGGTTTTGTGAATTTTTCGATGTCTCCGCGCCGATGTACAACGATTTGACGGGAAAACGGCCGAAATGTTCGGCATGCCGCCACCAAATTTTCGGGGCTGCCGGTTTATTTCTGTGCGGGGCGGAGATAGGAGTCCGTGCTGACCTCTCCCGCCAGAATGCGGCGGTAGTCCGCCAGATTGCGCTTGAGCAGATTGGGCGTGTCCAGCTCATAGGGACAGCGGCTCTTGCACTGGCCACAGCCGAGGCAGTGCTCGATCTTCTCCATTTCGGCCTGCATGGCGGGGGCCAGCCAGCTCTCGGACGGCGCGCGGCGGATCATCAGGGAGATGCGCGCGCACTGGTTGATCTGGATCCCGGCCGGGCAGGGCAGGCAGTAGCCGCAGCCGCGGCAGAATTCGCCGGTCAGCTCGCTGCGCTCCTTCTCGATAAAGCTGCGCAGCTCCGGCGTCAGCGAGGCGGGAGTCCGGAAGAAGCCGAGCCACTGCTCCAGCTCCGCCGGACGCTGGATGCCCCAGATGGGCAGCACGTTGTCATACTGCGCGATGTAGGCAAAGGCGGCATCTGCATTCGTGACCAGGCCCCCTGCCAGTGCCTTCATGGCGATCAGACCCATGTTCGCCTTCAGGCAGCTTTCGGCCAGCGCGGCCTCGCGCGGCGTAGAGAGATAGCTGAAGGGATATTGCAGCGTTTCATAGAGACCGGAGGCGATGATATCCTCTGCAACGCCGATCTTATGCGCCGTGATGCCGATATGGCGGATCTTGCCCTGCGCCTTTGCCTCGAGCATGGCCTCGTACATGCCGGTGCCGTCACCGGGGCGGTAGCACTGACCGGCCATGTGGAATTGGTAGATATCGATGTAGTCGCGCTGCAGCAGGCGCAGGGACGTTTCCAGATCGGCCCGGAGGGCCTCGGGCGTCTTGGCGGCGGTCTTCGTGGCGACATACAGGCCGTCCCACTGCCCGCCGAAGGCAAGACCGAGCTTTTCCTCGCTGTCCGTATAGGCGCGGGCCGTGTCGAAGAAGCGCATGCCGCCCTCGCGGGCGCGGCGGAGCAGGCGGACCCCTCTGGTGCAAGAA
>OGXA01001502.1_pt1 | contig 19037 bp, 10 predicted proteins | sample 1576171 | NCBI WGS metagenome assembly OGXA01 (sample SAMEA3541587, study PRJEB24748) | human gut metagenome | biome: human gut; feature: human-associated habitat; material: faeces | place: China | collected 2012 | reverse complement strand
CAGCAGTTTGATAAGAGTATGTTCCGGAGTTGTGATTGAGGAGGGCGCCGTGGTCAAGGATTCGATCATCATGCAGGACAGCGTGATCGGAAAAGGTGCTGTGGTCGAAAAGTCCATCATTGCCGAGGACGTAAAGGTCGGAGCTGGGGCACACCTTGGCGTCGGCGAATACGCACCGAGCAAATACGACCAGAAGGTTTACCAGTTTGATCTTGTTACGGTCGGCGAACATTCCGTAATTCCGGAAAACGTAAAGATCGGCAAGAATACAGCAATTTCAGGCGCGACGGCTGCGGAAGATTATCCGAACGGCGAGCTTGAGAGTGGCGGCTACATTATAAAGGCAGGTGGAATCGTATGAGAGCAATCGGTATTGTTTTAGCAGGCGGAAACAGCAAGCGGATGCGCGAACTTTCCAATAAGAGAGCGATCGCGGCGATGCCGATCGCGGGCAGTTTCCGAAGCGTGGATTTTGCGTTAAGCAATATGAGCAACTCTCATATCCAGAGTGTTGCCGTACTGACCCAGTATAATTCCCGCTCCTTAAATGAACATTTAAGCTCTTCCAAATGGTGGGATTTCGGAAGAAAACAGGGCGGAATGTATGTATTCACTCCGACGATCACGGCGGAGCACAGCGACTGGTACCGCGGAACAGCAGACGCGCTCTACCAGAATCTGGACTTTTTAAAGAGAAGCCACGAACCATATGTAGTGATCGCTGCCGGAGACGGTATCTATAAGCTGGACTACAATAAGGTTCTGGAATACCATATCGAAAAGAAAGCCGATATCACGGTTGTCTGCAAGGACATGCCGGGCGATGTGGATGTGACCCGCTTCGGTATGGTGAAGACGAACGCGGACGGATGTAAAGGGGGGAGTGCATGTGGCTTCATTAACACATGTCTGCATGTGGTCAGATAACGGTTGGAAGCGGATTACGGCAGAGCAAGCAGCCAAATTGCATCCAGGTGGAACAGTATCGGCTCACAGTGGTTTATTTATGTGTGAACTATGTGGGCAATACGTCTCTCTTACTGACGGAGCGGTCCAAACTCGCCACTTCAGACACAGCGCCTATGAAAAAAGCAAAAATTGCCCTGAACGTATATTTGGAGCCGGTTACTCAATTTCTTATGGTTCTCAAGAACATGATTTACCAATCCGCATTACAGGCGTATCCTCATCTTCGTTCAGATTTGAAATTGGTTTGATTCGGGTTCCAATTGGTTCGCTCTGTAGAGATTTTTGTATAGAAATCAAGCCGAAAGGAGTATCGGCTACACCGTATGTGTTTACAAAAGAACGGCTGAATTACGAAGGTATTACATATCTCCCCCTCGGCGAAAAACCATTTGAAAAATATACTCTCAATTTAAAAAATGGAAGCGATAAACTGCTCGAATTTTGGCCGGCAGAGATTAATGGAATTGATCCAGAGGGAACTTTGTTTGAAAAGTCTTCTGGCAAGAAGCTCACATACGATGCTGATGTTGAGATTGAGAAAGAATACTATCTGCTAAAACGTGGCTATTTTTATAGAAAATCTTATAGTAGCATACGGATTCGAGAGATTGTTCAGAAACAGTTTGGTTGGGAATCCTGGACACTTTACATGGTTTCTGCATCCGCATTTAGTGAAGAAGCAGCCCGATTCTTTCTTGATTTTCACTGCCGCCTGACAGATCACCCGGTTTCTTTGCAGCCGGTGTGGCCATTGTTTGTAGAAGGGAATTATATAGTAAAGCATAGTCAAGATAATATGTATATGCTTGTCGAAGGTAATGTGGCAACCGTCAAAACATTTCCTTCCGCAGCGGTCTGTCAGTTAAATCATAATGCCTCTTATCCCAAACTATATGAAGTCCACTGCTCCAGTAGGCAACAGTTGATATCAGCAGGACGTACTCAAGCCTTACAGTATACTTACTTTTGGAAAGAACCTCTCAATCGAGTTGGACCATCTCCTGCAATCTTAGTAACCGATCTTTTTGGTTCTGAGATTGAATCTGGTGAAAGTAATACGCTGCCACACAACAAAACACTGCTCTTCAAATCAACATTTGATGGCGAAATCATAATCTCTAACAATCGTATTGTAGATAAGCGAAAAATAGTTGCAGACAGACAGCTTGAACTGGATGGGCTATCCTACGGTGTAAGCGTTCAAGTTGTCATCGGCCTTGATGTTGTTTGGGAAATCAACTTCAAAAAGCGACAGGTTAGCATCGTAAGTGATGAAGTCGAAATCCTGAAGAGACTTCGTAACACATCGGGGGCATTTATTCCAGCCCCTCATTCTCTGCGAAATATTTTATCCGGTATGGGCCAATATCCTCAGATATGTCAATGGATACGGAAATGCATTAAAGAGGACAGCATCAACGAGCAATCCTATCGGAGATTACAGGATATCTATAGAGGCATAAAAACAAATAAACGGGGAGATAAACTATGAACTACATCGGGCTTCTTACCAAAGAAGAAAAATCAACCCTGTGCGAAATTATTACAGGTAAAGAGTTCAAGGAACTCTTTAAGAGAAACGAACAGGAATTTGCAAAAGTTCAAAAAGGCTTCAGAGCTAAATCGTTGACCGAACAGCACGCACTGTCAATTGCTATAACCAATATCGATAAACCCTTTATTGCAACGTGGGTCAATATGCGGGTAGAACACTGGCTGAAGGAGATCGAAGAAAATATAGCCAAACTTGAGGGAGAAGGCCTCTCTCATGGTGCCGCCTTAGCGACAACTATGCTTGACTCTTTCTTTGTTAATAATGTCGAGTTGTATTTTAAGCTGACAGGAGCCCCTTTGGATACGGACGCATGCTCTAATCTTTACGAGAGAATGGAAGATATCAAATCTGAGCGCGCAAGAAATGTCGAAACATCCAATCGAATCCGGTCTATGGAAGAAGAAAATCAACGCCTGTCAAATCAAGTTGAGGAGTCCCAACATAGCATTAATGCCATAAAAGCTGAGTGCGAAAAGAAAATTCAGGAAATTGAACAAGATAAAAATCAATTAGCGTCTTTGTTGGCTGAAGCACAGGCAAAGATTTCTGAATTGCAGACTGCTCCTAGTGCCTTTGCGAGCGATGATGCAGATTATCTTGCACGATTTGATGATACAGATGCTTCCATTTTGCCTTCCGACAATGCAGATGAAATTGTTTCTCTGTGCAGTGTGGTTTCGGACTATAATGGTCAGAAGTGGCTTATACGCTATGCCGATTTGAACAATAATGGGCACTATTACATTTTTCACAGAAACGAAGATATCCCGCCGTACTTTACAAATAGAGATAAAATCTTCTATAAGGATGGCCCTTCTAAAGATGGCTTCTATGGTATCTGGACTTGGTCTGCGGTTCCGAACGAAAACGATCCTTCCAAGGATTATATACTGTCCCGATACAATACAGAGATAGATGCCATTGAACTTGTAACCTTTACACAGGCAGCAAGCCTTGATGAGCTGGTTAGCCTTCTGAAAGAGGGAATAAATTACCAGCCCCACAGCCGAAGAGTCATGTTCTCCATTTATACATCAAATGGACAGTATACTGGTATTCTTTGTACTGCTAAAGAATTCAATACGGTTAACGAAAAAACAAATATTTCTGAAGATTGCATTGTAGTGCCGGTATATGAATTTACTGGTGCTGATGTTATACATCTGGACAATGGATTATCATTCTATGGAAATGCATTTGCTGGACTTCCAAGTAAACTTTATCATTTGAAGAGTCCACTTGATATTGTAAAAGATATCGTACTGTCTTCAATTTCCTGGGCCACATATAAAACGAGAGATGTAACTCGAGCTCAATATAAGACATTTAAGGACTTTATTGATGCAATTCCAGTTGATGATATCACGTGTAAAATTAGGGCAGCATGCCGCTGCTCCGATCCCGCTGCAAAAGAACTGCTGGATGAATTTCTAAGCATAGTCTGGCAATATGTCGATGGAGATAGCTTAGAAGACGAAATAATCCGCTCGGCTCTTTCTGCTAACACCGAACTTCAAGAAAAAGCTAAAGAACTTATTCGCCAGGATTGGGAAAAAGAAAATGAAAGACTCTTGACTGAAGCCCAAAAAAAGCTTGATCTGCTTCGTGTGGAGTTGAAATCTGCTGCGGAGGATTTAGGCAAAGCACAAGAAGCATTCAACAAAACCAAAGCAGAAGATGAGCGCCTTTCTGATATCATAGCTGAAAAAGAAAAACTGGCCGATGGTGTCGAAAAAGCAATTGCTGAACGAATCCAAAAAGCTCGTGAAAATGCGGCGGATTTTATTGCAAGTATGGCATTTGTTGGGGGACAACCAGTGCAGATTGTTGGAACAACAACTCCCACCTCAGTCGATGCTGCGTCTGAACTCGATATGGCTGTATATCGCACATTCCCTGAATTTGAACATTTTGATGAACTTGAAGCACATCACTCTTGGGCGGATGTTATCAACACAGCAGTATTTGAACTTGCAGAGGCAGGTGTTGCTGAACAATACAGAAGTGGCCTCGCTGCGTTTCTTTGTGCTGCTTATATTGAAAAACAGCCACTTTTACTTGCTGGTCCCAATGCAATTGATATTGCCCAAGCATTTTGCGCAGCTGTAACTGCTCATAAACATGGCGAACTCTATTGTGAAGGCGGTTGTGTTCGCCAAGCGATTGAGAAAATTGGTGCTGATGGTGAAGACATCGTAATAATTAACAACCTTCTTGCAGGTGGTTGGATGAATCGGCTTCCAGAAATACTTTTCCAAAAAGATATTTTTTATATAGCTACCCATCCATATGCAGAAGACGTTCAGGTTGAACCCAAAAGCCTGTATAGCTTCACGTTGCCACTGTTTACGGAGTTTTTGGTGGATAAAAAAGCTACTGGCAAATACTATGGCGGTTACTTCTCTGACGATTTCAAACCCTACTTGGCGGGGAAAGGCGCACGCAAAGAATTAACCATCCTTTCAAAATTGGGGCTGAGCTCGTTAGTTAGAAGCAAAATCAACAGTCTTATGGCTACCATACACAACATTTATCCCTCTACTACAACAGATGACGATTTTTTATTTTTTATTTTTCCGATTTCCTATGCTTCAATGGCGATAAATGAACTTGCAGCGGCAATTGCAGATCCGCAGAAGAGCATCGAAATTTCTGCTAACCTCAAGCGTGATCTCCAGCATGTATTAGGAGAAAACTGATGGATAAGTATAACGGACTTCTCTCAAAAGTATCACGACAATATCATATTCTTAGAGGAAACCAGGAAACAGCGGATGAGTGGAAAACGCGTCTTGTTTATAGCATTTGCGGCATGATGGCGTATGCTTCCCTCTGGGACGATACAGAGGAATCCATCTCTATTGTGCACCTGAGAAGAAGAATCCGCAGCATACTTGGCAGTTATAAGTCGTTGTATCCGGAACTTTTGGGAACCTTACCACAAAATTCTGAAGAACTTGAAGAGGAGATCACAAATCAATTCTTAAGTGCAGGAGTAGTTTATCACCGCCCGAATCGAATAGTAGCATCAAAAAAACATGAAGAACACTTTGGTGGAGTTCTATTTCAAAGAGGTATTGCTTTGGATAATATCTCCTGTGTGTCTGGCATTGGATTCTATTCAAAGCAGGATGGCGGAACAAACCTCAATAATATAAAAACAATGTTTGGCCTCGAGCAAGAAAATTTACAAACATTGTGGCAAACTACACTCTCTACTGCTTCCTGGAAATCGAAGCCATCGTTTGAATTTGGCACAGAGTATCTTCGTCTGAAACCTCCTTTTTCCCGTGGGTATTGGGTAAATGAGCCAGACAAAACTGGTACAATTTCAATTCTTCGAACCGGAATGAAAGGTTCTCAGCTATATTATCTTTATCGCTATGTTGACGCTGTACTAGAAGTCAGTCCTCTTCCTCAGTGGCAGGTAGAAAATTATAGCTACAGAGCACTTGCATGTGCCTGTCTGTCGAACTATGGAACATTACCGCCGATAGAGTACTTTGAGGATGGAGTATTGGTTCACATCCGTATGAATTATTTGCTTCCGCCACGCGAACTGGAATTCTTAAAGTGCTACAGTTGGCCTGAGATATGTACAGCACTTCCATGTAATTTCAGACGGAAGCTCTCCGTAGAAGTTTTTGCAGCCATTAAAAATATTCTATCTGATGAGGGATATGAATTCAAAGGAGGGATAGCCTGATGCCAAATGGAGCTAATTCTGTCCATAAACAGTTGAGAACGGAACTAGAAAATTATATTAAGTCGCAGTATTTCGGAAAGTCCCCGATTCTGCTTTCGGCCCTAAACAATCATATTGATGATGAAGGATTGCTTTACCAAAGACCTTTTATTGAATCCTCTCCGGCATATGTTACAGTACAAAACGGTATTGAAACAGCATCCCTTGAGAATTGGATGAAAGAGTATTTCTTGCAGTTAGCAAAGGCTGGTATGGGAGTATTTCCTTCTCCGTTTGCTCACCAGATATTGGCGCTTGAAGCGGCAACCAAAGGAGAAAACTTGTTTGTTTCGACTGGTACTGGTTCCGGTAAAACCGAGTGCTTTATGTGGCCTCTTCTTGCAAAGATGGCAGCTGAAGCAAGAAATTCCAAGGAGTCATGGGCAAAACGAGGCATTCGCACAATTATTATGTATCCTATGAATGCCTTGGTTTCAGACCAAGTTAGCCGACTTAGAAGAATGATCGGAGATCCTGACAATAAGTTTATCAAAATCTTCCGGAATACCTGTGGTACCGGGGTACGTCGCCCTCAGTTTGGAATGTATACTGGCAGAACCCCATATCCTGGAGCTCAACCTTCCACTGAACAGGACAGAAAACTTGAAAGAACTTTAGCAAGAATGTCTTTTCCGCAAAGTGACTCTGAAAAAGAATTCTTCAATCGTCTTCTCAAAGAAGGAAAGATACCGGCAAAGGCGGATATGAATCAGTTCCTTCAAGGGCTGCATGAGAGTAAACATATTCCAAGCGATGATGATGCAGAGCTGATAACACGATTTGAAATGCAGCAATTCTGCCCGGATATTCTCATTACAAACTATTCTATGTTGGAATACATGCTATTGCGTCCCAGAGAACAAAAAATCTGGAATGATACACGCGAATGGTTAGCTTCAAACAATGAGAATAAATTATTGTTTGTTATAGATGAAGCTCATATGTACCGTGGTTCATCCGGTGGTGAAGTGGCATTACTGATTCGCAGACTGTTCCATAAGCTCGGTATCAGTCGTGATCGTGTGCAATTTATACTTACTACCGCAAGTATGCCTAACAAAAATCAGCAAGACGTTGATTCCGTAATGAAGTTTGCAAATGAACTTACCGCTTCCGACACAGCAACCCGTTTCTGTTACTTGACGGGTGAGCGGGAGGTAATTGACGGGCAGTTGAAATATGATATTCCCACCGAGATCCTCTTAAACTCAGATCCTGGTCAATTTGAAGACAGGGATGAAATAAAGCTTTCCGCGCTTTTGTCATTCTGGGGACAATTAGACGGATTTGATCCTGGCATTACATCCTTGGAATCAGTATACAACTGGATGTACGAAAATCTTGTCTATTACCGTCCGTTCCATGAGCTTATTAAGTATTGCCGCGGAAATGCAGTATCCCTAGGAGAGCTTTCTTCTGGCATCTTCCGGAATCTCGATCCAGAGGATGCGCTAAAGGCGGTTAGTGTCCTTTTGGCAATTGCGCCGCTTGCAAAAAGCGCAAAAGGTTCTGTTCTTTTCCCCGCACGTATGCATATGCTCTTCAAAGGTATTTCGGGGGTATATGCCTGTACCAATGCCGATTGTAGTTGCTCTCATTCGGAAGGTGGACTCACTTTAGGAGAAATCTACTTATCGGACGGTAATTTGATTTGTCCGCATTGCGGTAGTGTGGTATACGAACTTTATAATGATCGACGTTGTGGTGCGCTGTTCTTCAAAGGCTATGTTCTTGAAGATGACTCGGGGCTTCATGGAAATGTATATCTGTGGCATTATCCAGGTCAGTTGATGGATCGCAGGATGAAAGAAATACATCTGTTCATTCCAACTGACGATTTTGAGCTCCCTGCAAAACAGGGTAAAAATGCTATACGCCCCTGTTATCTTGATATTAAAAGTGGATTTATTAACTTCACAGATGACGCATCCGCTGGAAAACCATGGATTAGAAAACTGTACTATTGCAACTACTCTGCAAAAGGTAGACCGCAGATTATTACATTCCCAACTTGTCCGCATTGCAGACATCAGCTTTCTACATCACAGCTCACTTCGTTTAATACACGAGGCAATCAGTCTTTCTTCAACCTAATCAAAGCACAGTTCCAACTGCAACCAGCTGTGCCAGGAAAGGACAATGATCCGGATCGTTTTCCTAACGAAGGACGCAAAGTTTTGCTGTTTTCGGACAGTCGTCAGCGAGCAGCAAAGCTAGCTCGAGATATGTCAGAGGCTTCGGACATATCTGCTGCAAGGCAATTATTTGCAATCGCCATCAAAATGATGGAAGAACAAACGGTTGAGCAGTCAATGAATTCGCTGTATGATTATTTTTGCCTTGCCGCTGGTCAGCATCATGTGCAGATTTTTCATGCGCCTGAGCGGATAAAATTTGCTGAAGATTGCACTGCTGCGCTGAATAACTACAATCGCTGTGTAAAACGAGGGCGAGAGTATGCCCCAAGATTCACGATTGCAAACGCTCCTGTTCAGATGCAGGAATATCTCCTGCGGTTATTTGCTGGTGGCTATAACACCTTGTATGACTCGGCCACAAGCTGGATTGAACCTACAGACCAAGCTCTTTTTGATGCTGTAGATGCGCTCGAAGAGAATAATGTGACAGTTACCGATGAGGAGTTTATTGACTTTTTTAATGCTTGGATACTATCAATTTGCGATATGTCTACAGCCATCGGCCATACAATTAGTGACACAATTCGGCTGAAAGTCCGCCCCAATTACGGTGGTTACGGGCTTGATAAGGATTGGGGATTCTCAAAAACTATTCGCGAGATCATGGAATGGCATGACGGGAATGAAACTGAGATGGCGTGGAAACGTGTGTTAAAGGAAGAATTCCTTGATTCGGCACAGCCTGATAATGGAAAATTATATATCGACCTGTCTAGAGTAAAACCACGTTTTGAGACTTCTCATGTATGGTACAAATGTGAACAATGCTCTGAATTGACTCCTTTTACACTGAAAGGTAAATGTCCAAGCTGTGGATCTTCTCATATCCATGAGATGAAATCTGGCGAATATGAGGCACTTGGTTTCTGGAGAAAGCCGGTAGCTGATGCGCTTCAAGGCGAGCCGATTCATGTAATTGACACCGAGGAACATACTGCTCAGCTCTCACATAAAGACCAACGTGATGATCTCTGGAGTAAAACCGAACAATATGAATTGCGCTTCCAAGATTTAATCCAAGATGGTGAAACACCTGTTGATATCCTTAGCAGTACAACCACAATGGAAGTTGGTATCGATATTGGCTCTCTGGTTGCGGTCGGCTTGCGCAATATTCCTCCCATGCGTGAAAATTACCAGCAGCGAGCTGGTCGTGCAGGCCGACGTGGATCTAGTTTGTCTACCATCGTTACTTTCTGTGAAGATGGTCCACATGATACATTGTACTTCAATGATCCAATTCCTATGTTCCGCGGTGACCCTCGCAAGCCTTGGATTGATATAAGAAGTGAGAAACTCCTACAACGTCATCTAGCAATGGTTATTCTCCAAGAATTCCTTGCGGAAAATCATATAAGCCTTGACACAGTTTCAGCAGCAGTTTTCCTTAATGAATTTCTTGACGATTTTAAGAGCTATCTTGCGTCTTACAATGCTGATAAAGACAAGTTACTTTTGCCTGCCGGAATACCATTTCACTATTCAGTGTTTGAGGATGAACTGAAAAAATCTTTCGATACACTTAAAGAAAAATGTCAGACGCATCCCGAACTTTTTGGAGTAGAAGAAGGAGCTAAGGAAGGTGAAGCAAAGATTCTTCTGGATGCTCTCTATGAAGAAGGAATTATCCCAACATATTCTTTTCCAAAGAATGTCGTAAGTACCTACATACCAGATGCATACGGAAAGATTCTTTACGAGGTTGATCGTGGTCTGGATGTAGCTATTGGCGAATATGCTCCTGGTAGAGCAATTGTTGTAGATAAACAAACCTATCAGATTGGTGGATTCTACTATCCTGGAAGCGAACGCCGTCATGGTCAATCTCTAACTCCGGCACGTGCTTACACGGAAGACCCCAATTATGTAAAGCCGGTCATCTCGTGTCCTGAGTGTGGGTGGTTCGGCTTGATGGAGGAGAAAACTAAGCGTTGTCCGTTTTGTGGGAATAGCGATCTGAAGATTACCCGCGAAATGATGCGCCCCTGGGGGTTTGCGCCAAGAAATGCTGAATCCATACCAGACGTTCAGCTATCAGAAGAATACACTGCTGTACAGCAGCCTCTTTATTCAACTCTACCCGAGGCTGAAGAAATGAAACTTGCCCCAGGCTGTAAAAACATACGGATTGCTTCACGAACAAATCAACGCATTATCATGCTGAACAAAGGATCAGATGACAAAGGTTTTATGGTCTGCAAGGACTGTGGAGCTGCTATGCCGGGTGATGATGTTTCTGTTCTAAACGATATTAACAGACCATACAAGTCGAAGTATGCTCGAAGTAAATGTCGCCACAGCAACTGTTTTAATGTGAATCTTGGCTATGACTTTATAACTGATATGTTAGTTCTCGAATTCACAATTGACGACAGGATCATAGATGTCAGAAGAAACGACAATCCATGGCTTAATCGAGCAGCACAATCCCTAGCTGAAGCACTTCGACTTGTGGCAAGTAAAAAGCTTGATGTTGAATTTACCGAACTTGTTACTGGTTATCGTCTTAGAACTGGTTCTGAAGCCTCTTATGTTGATATTTATCTTTATGATAGCCTGTCAAGTGGCGCTGGTTATGCTGTCAGTGTAGCTGATGCGATTGCTGAACTGCTCACCGATATGAAGGAACTTCTAAGTTCTTGCAATTGCGGATCTGCGTGCTCTAAATGTCTAAAGCATTACAGGAATCAATATGTCCATGGTATGCTTGACCGTTTCGCTGCGCTCCAACTTCTTAAATGGGGTGTCGATGGGATAAATGCGTCACCAATCAAACCAGAGACACAGATAAAGATGATAATGCCTTTGGCAAATATTCTTAAGCAATCTGGTTGCGAGATTAATTCTGATGGTGAAATCGTTGCTACGGGACGAAGAAATACAAAAAAGGTTGTTGTATACCCCGCAATGTGGGTTGAACCGCAAGCTACCGGTACCATTTATGTAAGTGACGCTTATATCAAGTACGCTAAGCCGTATGCCGTACAAAAGATTCTTGACAGCGTTCAATAAAATAGGCTGATTATATGCCAAAATAATAAGCGCAGCTCACCGATCATTGTTGATTGGTGGGCTGCGCTATATTTTTTCTTGGAGTAAAGGGTAATTGTGCCTACATCTCAAATCATTTGAAAATGCTTTAGTGCATCCATAATTGCCGCTTCTTTTTCCGGCGGACACTGTGGCACTTTCGCGTCTTCTTTCTTTGACAGATTATAATTCTGCCCCACATCTAGCCCGCACTTCCGCTTAACCTGGGAGATATACAGGCTGGACACCTTTAGACCGTGCTTTTCCAGCACATAGGCTTTGATCTCATCATAGGTGGCTTTACTCTCCGCCGATGTCAGATCTAGTTCGTCCAGATTCAACTCCACCTCGATATGCTGCTTGGTATTGAGTTTGGACAAAAGTACTACCGTCTCCACATGGCGAGTGCGGGGGAAGAGGTCCACGGCCACGGCACGGCGGGCGAGGTAGCCCATCTCGGCAAAGCGCTTCACATCCCGGCCCAGCGTGCCGGGGTCGCAGGAGACATACACCACCCGCCGGGGAGCCATGGCGGCGATGGAGGCGATGACCTCCGGGGCCAGTCCCTTCCGGGGCGGGTCCACGCAGATGACATCCGGCCGCAGCTGCCGCAGGGCCAACTCCGCCGCCACGTCGGCGGCGTCCCCCTCCAGAAACTCCACGTTCTCCACGCCGTTGCGCCGGGCGCTGGCCCGTGCATCCCGGATGGCCTCCGGCACGATCTCGCCGCCGATGACATGGCGGGCCTGCCGGGCCAGCACCTGCGTGATGGTGCCTGCGCCGCAGTACAGATCCACCGCCAGCTCCGTACCGGTGAGACCGGCGAACTCCAGCGCCTTGCCGTACAGCACCTCCGCCTGGGGGTGGTTCACCTGATAAAACGACGGCACCGACAGCCGGACCGTCCGACCGCACAGCACGTCCGTCAGGGTGTCCTCTCCCCAAAGAGTGCGGTAGCGATCCCCCAGAATGGCGTTGCCGGGGCGGGTATTGACCCCCAGCACCACGCCCACGGTCTGTGGTGCCGCCTGACGCAGCAGGGCCACCAGTTCCGTCTCGTAGGGGAGGCTTTCGCCGTTCACCAGCAGGCACACAAGGCTCTCGCCCTTACAGTTGGTTCGCACATACAGGTGCCGCACCAGCCCCCGGCCGGTGGTCTCGTCGTATCCCGGCACATGATACTGCGCCAGATACTGCCGCAGGGCCGCCGCCAGTGCATCCGCCTGCGGCTTCTGGAGGAGGCAGTGCTCCACCTCCACCACCTGATGGCTGCGGGCCCGATAAAAGCCCACCCTGCCGTCGGCGGACACCGGGTACTGGCTCTTATTGCGGTAGCGCAGGGGCTGTGCGGCGCCCAAGATTTCCTCCACGGTCACGTCGCTGCCGCCCAATCGGGTCAGGGCCTCCTGAACCCGCTGGCGCTTGGCCCACAGCTCCTCGGCGTAGTCCAGATGGCGGAAGTCGCAGCCGCCGCAGCGGCCATAGTAGGGACAGTCCGGCTCCTGCCGGTGGGGGGAGGTGCTATGGCGCAGGACCGGCTTGCCGAAGGCCACGTTTTTCAGCACCTTCATCACCAGAATGTCGCAGTCCTCGCCCCGGACGGCGTCGTGGACGAACACCACCTGCCCGTCGATGCGGGCCACGCCCAGCCCCTCGCTGGAGTAGCCCTCGATGGTACTGCGGTATATATGATTTTTCTCCAATGCGGGCATAGCGGCCCTCCTTTGATATGGGGATTTTCTTCTTATTTCCGACGGGTGACTTGGCGACTCCTTGCGAGATTGAGTGCCCATGGGCATTACGGATTCCCACGGCCAGCTTGTGAACCGGCCGTGGGAATCATGCATTCAGAGAAGATACCGTGGTGCAGGGGCCATGCGGCTCAGCAGAGGCCATCGGCAGGGCGGTCAGGTCTCAGCGGTGACCATCCGGCAGCACCGGCTGGCCCAGACACCAAGCTCCCCGTCTGCATGGACACTGCCTCCTATCCGGCCACCGGTGGGCCGTTAAAACTCAAACTTCTCGATCAGCTTACGCAGCGACTCGGCAAAGGCGGCCAGTGTCTTGTTGTCCCGGCCCTTGCTGCGGCGAATGAGGCCCAGCAGGGCATCGCCCAGCTGCACCAGCCGCTGATAGGCCGCCGTGGTGCGGGGTGCGCCCTCGAAAGCGGGCTTCTTCCGCTCCGGCAGGTAGCCTGCCTCCAGCTGGCGGCAGGTCAGCAGGTCATAGGACTCCGTATACTGCGGTGCATGGGCGGCAAAGCCCAGCTGTGTCACTGTTTGGGCAAACACCGGCGCCACCTCCCGGTCGCCGTGGACCACGAAAACGTGCTGGGGCTTGGGCTCCTTGAACTGGCTGATCCAATTCACCAGATGGTCGTGGTCGGCGTGGGAGCTGAGGCCCTGGAAATTCACCACCTTGGCCCGGACGGCTACCTCCTCACCGAACAGCTTCACACTGGGAGCGCCGTCCAGCAGGGTACGGCCCAGCGTACCGGGAGACTGGAAGCCCACGAACACGATGCTGCTCTCCGGCCGCCACAGGTTATACTTCAGGTGGTGCCGGATGCGGCCTGCGTCGCACATACCGGAGGCGGACAGGATCACCTTGGGGGTGCGGTCCATATTCAGCAGCTTGGACTCCTCCACCGTCTCCGTCAAGTGCAGGCCGGGGAAGCTGAACATATGGGTGCCGTCCTGCACCAGCGCCAGCGCCTCCTCGTCCAGATAGCCCCGCAGGTCGCCGCAGAAGATGGTGGTGGCCCGCTTGGCCAGAGGACTGTCCACATACACCGGGAAGTCCTTCACGGACTTCACCAGATTCTTATCCTTGATCTCCCGGATAAAGTACAGCAGCTCCTGGGTGCGGCCCACGGCGAAGGCGGGGATCACCACGTTGCCGCCCCGGCCCAGTGTCTCGTCGATGATCTGGGCCAGCTCGTCGGTATAGCTCCACACCTCCGTGTGGTTGCGGTTGCCGTAGGTACTCTCCATCACCACATAGTCTGCCCCGGTGAAGAACTGGGGGTTCCGGATGATGGGCTGATCCACGTTGCCGATATCGCCGGAAAAGACGATGGTCCTCGTCTCGCCGCCCTCGGTGAGGGTCAGGCGGATGCTGGCAGAGCCCAGCAGGTGGCCGGCATCGATGAACACGGCGTCTACACCGTCGCAGATGTGGATCTGTTGGCCGTACTCGCAGGTATCCATGAATTCCCGCACCCGCATGGCATCCTCTACCGTGTACAGCGGCTCCTCCATGGGGCGGCCCGCCCGCTGGTTCTTGCGGTTTTTATACTCAGCGTCGCTCTCCTGAATGTGGGCGGAGTCCTGAAGCATGATATCCAGCAGGTCCGCCGTCAGGCGAGTGGTGAGGATACGGCCCTGAAAGCCCTGCTTGATCAGCAGAGGGATACGGCCGGAATGATCGATATGGGCGTGAGTCACCAGCACATAGTCGATCTGGCCCGGATGGAAGGGCAGGCTGGCGTTATCGATCTCGTCCCGGCCCTGCTGCAGGCCGCAGTCAATGAGGATGTGCTTGCCGCCCACCTCCAGACAATGGCAGCTGCCGGTGACACATTGATCTGCTCCGTAAAAGCTCAGTTTCATGGCGTTGTTCCTTTCTTGTCCTTTCTTGCGGGCCGAAGCCCGGTTTTGTGTTTCCTCCGACGGGTCGTTCTATCTTGCTCTATTTTGTCTGTGTTTTATCCGGTTCACGGCGGCCCATGAGGTTCTGTCCTACCGTCCGGATGCCGTGTCCGGCGGATCGTAGGCCCTGCCCCGCCGCCTTCATCAGCTCATCCTTCACGTCGATGGCCAGCCGCCCGAATATCTCTGTCAGGATCTGCTTCTTTCTTTCGTCGGCTCCGGCATACTCCTTCCACAGGGCCGCCCAGCCGGAGAACCCGCCCTTACGCAGATCCTCGAAGGTCTTGGCACGGCCACCCATGGAGAGGATGCTGTACAGGGCGTCGCAGAAGGCTTCCCGGTCCTCCTGAGACACGGAGTCCAGCCACTCCCGCAGCACGTCGTCGGACATCTGCCCCAGCTGGGAGCGCTGGCCCAGATGCACAAACCGGTTCCCCATCACCTGCCACGACAGTGCCTCATGCTGCATGGCGGCGTGGCTGGTGCTGTCAATGACGTCGTAGTCCTCGGCGTGAACCAGCAGCACCCCCACGATGGAGGATTCCGGGATATAAGTGTGGAGCCGATCCTCCACCCGCCGGTAGGCGGGGGTATCCAGCAGGTCGGCGTGGAAGCCCGGCCCGTCGTTGTTATAGGCCGCCAGCAGGCGCTTGCCCTGAAGCTTCTCCGGCAGATGGACCGCCGCCCACGCCGCCAGATTCCCGCCCTTGGAGTGGCCACCGATGCGGTAGGGACGGTGCTTGCAGGCCCGGATCACCTCCTGAGCGTACTCCGTGGCACGGGCCTGTGCCGGCACCGTCTCCAGATAGCTCATGTTGAAGTTCTCCTTCCAGCCCACCAGACTGGTATCCGTCCCCCGATAGGCGATGAACACGCTGCCGTCCGGCAGCAGGAAGGACACGGCGGCAAACTGCATCTGCTTCGCCTCATCATTGCGGCTCTCAAAGGCGAACAGCCGGGTATCCCGGAACCGCTCCGTCTCCGCCGCCGCCCGCATCACCGGGATATAGTCCAGCGACGACAAGCCCAGCTGTTCATCCGCCGCTGTCAGCCGGGCGCATACGTCCCCGATGAGCATGGCGTCCTTGGGGTTCTTGCTCCACAGGCGGTCGATCTTCCGAAGGTTGATGTAGGCGATGATGCACAGCACCAGATTGTCCACCTCATTGAAGGGGTCCTGCTGCAACGTCAGATCTCCTCTCCACTGGAGATAGTCGAAAACCGTATATTCGTTCTTTCCGGCCATAGCTTCCCTCCTGCCCGTATAATGGTACAGGATAAAGTATACCACACTCCCACTCCCGGCGCAAGCAGAAGGATGACTTGTCTTTTTCCGGCAGCGGGAGTATAATGCGTCGTATCCTGTTTATTTCTGCGAGGAAGCTATGTATCGTGATATGACCCGTGGCAGCATCACACGGGGGCTGCTGCTGTTTGCCCTGCCCATGGCAGCGGGGGCCCGTGTGGCGCTGGCCTATGCGCCGGCGGGGCCGGTGGGCGTCAACGGCATCTGGGCCGCTATCCCTATCGGCTGGTTTCTGGCGGACGCCGTGGGATACGGCTACTACTTCCTCCGGCGCAGAGCGCTGCTCCCTGGGGAGAGAGAGACGGCTGATTCGAGGAATCAAAAAGAGCGGTGCGTCACCTATGAACTGCACCCCATTTGCTGGACAGTATGGTATACTGTCCAACAAATGGGGTGTGTTTATATGCCAAAGGGAATACCACAGAATCAAATTAAAACTAAACGGCCTGAACCCTGTGCAGTACAGGATTCAGACCGTTCAGGCCGCTTAATTCTTGTTTTTGTCTAACTTTTGGGGGTCACTTCCGTGCGGGTGCGGCTCTTTTATTATTTTACTTCTTCAGGGCTTCTCACTACACGTCTTTAAGGGCCACTTTGAGAGAAACGCTTTTCTTCCGCTTCCCCGTCGTGCTTGTGCAGCTGCTTTTGCAGCACCGGGATCAGCTTGGCCATATCAATGGGCTTTGCCACATGGTCGTCCATGCCTACCTCCAGCGCCCGTTGACGGTCCTCGGCAAAGGCGTTGGCCGTGATGGCGATGATGGGGATATTGGCCCGCCACGGGTCCGTCAGCCGCCGGATCTTCTGGGTGGCCTCGTAGCCGTCCAGCACCGGCATCTGCACATCCATGAGGATGGCGTCATACATCCCCGCCGGAGCCTTCTCCAGCATTTCCAGACAGTGGGCACCGTTTTCCGCCCGATCCACCAGCAGACCCTCCTCGCCCATGAGCTCAGCGGTGATCTCGGCGTTAAGGTCGTTGTCCTCTGCCAGCAGGATACGCCGCCCGGCAAGGCCGGTCTTATCCAACCGCTCTGCGGCACGCTTGGGCACGGCATCCTCCTGTCGGGCCAGACGGCAGGGGATGTAGACGGTGAAGGTGGAGCCCTCCCCCAGCTTGCTCTGGATATCGATGCTGCCGTTCATCAGATCCACCAGCTTCTTCACGATGCCCATGCCCAAGCCGGAGCCCGCCACGCCGCTGACGGTGCTGGAGCGCTCTCTGGCAAAGGCTTCAAAAATATGCTGCTGAAACTCTTCACTCATGCCAATGCCGTTGTCCGCCACGGATAGTTCCTGCACGCACCAGCCCTCTCGGTCGCTGGGCAGCTGGCGGATGGTACAGCGGATATGTCCGCCATCGCCGGTATATTTGATGGCGTTGCTCACCAGATTCAGGATCACCTCCAAAATGCGGGAGGTATCCATATACAGATAGGGATTGGGCGTATGCTTCTCCACTGTCATGGTCTGGTGCTTACGCTCCAGCTCTGGCTGCACCATGACGACACAGGACTCAAAGATGCTGCCGGCCTCCACCGCCGTCTCCTCCAGCGTCACCTTGCCGCTCTCGATGCGGGAGAGCTCCAGCACGTTGTCAATGATGGAGAGCATTTTCTCGCCGCTGACCTGAATGTTCTTCAGGTAGCCCTGCAGCCGCTCTGGCTCCTGCCGGTGCTTCTCCGCCAGATCGGCATAGCCGATGATGGCGTTCATGGGGGTGCGGATATCGTGGGACATATTGAAGAGGAAGGTACTCTTAGCCTGATTAGCGGCATCGGCGGCTACCACGGCGTCCTGCAAAAGCACCTGCTGCCGGGCCTCCGCCATCCGCTGCCACCGCAGGTACAGGTAGATGCTCATGCTCAGCAACGCTGCCACCATACCGCTGGCCAGAGCCACACTTACGGTGGTCTGACTACTTCTCTTCAAAAATTGATAGGTGGTGTTCATGGCGATCTCCACGCACAGAGCACCCATGACCTGGCCATTTTCATCCTTCACCGGGTAGCAGGCCGTGAAAATGGGACCCCACGTGGTATCCACTACATCACGAGAATACACGGGCTCTCCAGACAGCGCCGTCTGGATATAGGGGGCCATCTCCTCCTCGATGCGGGTGCCGGGGTAGGCAAAGTCCTCCGCCCCCAGATCCAAACCGTCGATGAGGTAGACAGGCTGCCCGTCCTCCCCCAGCTTGGCGGTGTAGAGATACCGGGTGGAGTTCAGGGTCCGCAGCTGATTGAGGGTCTTTTGCAGTTCCAGATAGCGAGGCGAGGTCATGTCGCTCCAGATGGCGGGGTCGTCAAAATCCTCCCGTGTGAACTCGTCGGACACCAGCCGGTGGATGGCATCGGCGCAGGTGGTATCACGGGTCAGCGCCGCCTCCAGCATATTGCGGCTGAAATTCTGATACAGCACATAGGTATACACCGAGATCAGCAGCAGGACCATCAGGAGCAGGAGGCCCACGGTGGCCCCCAGCTGCCGGAATTTCTTCGTCATAATACCGCCCTCATAGTTCCGCTTGCTTGCTTGCTTGCTTGCTTGCTTGCTTGCTTGCTTGCTTGCTTGCTTGCTTGCT
>OGXA01001500.1_pt1 | contig 19048 bp, 19 predicted proteins | sample 1576171 | NCBI WGS metagenome assembly OGXA01 (sample SAMEA3541587, study PRJEB24748) | human gut metagenome | biome: human gut; feature: human-associated habitat; material: faeces | place: China | collected 2012 | reverse complement strand
TAATTTCAAATTTGCCGGCGCCTTCACATTGCCTGCGGCAGCCGATGGAACGGGAAGTTGGAGTTCGTCTGATTTAGCATTTCCACACGCATTTACCGTAGTGAAAAACGCAAACATCACGGTCAATAGCAATACCGAAGCTACCGATATTACCACAAATACTCCTATGCTGAATATACCACAGGAGCTGACTGCTTGGACTGTTTCCGGAGCCAGCAAAACCAAGAAGGGTGCCGACGATGCGAAGCAATGTTATCTGGAGATCGCCTGCAAAATCCGGCAGTCCGGAGCTTATCTGTTGGGTTCAGCAAGCGAATACAAAACAATTTATGTTCCGTTCGGAGATACATGGGAACAGGGCAAGCGTCATATCTACACGTTGATTTTCGGTGGTGGTTATACTGATCAGGGAGAGGCTGTGTTGAATCCGATCCAGTTTGATGCAGAGACAACAGGCTGGGTTAATGCGGCAAAAGACGTAAACGTTTAATTAATATCGTACCCGTTGGCAGGTTAAACATACGCAAGATTAATCCCGCCAACGGGTTCTTTATAGGGAATCGCATTTTCAATATACTTTTTGATGTGTAGGGGTGCTTTTTGCGTACCTTTTTCCTGGAGAATTTCTTTTGTGGAGTGTTTGCCCTGTATATTCCCGATACGCTGTTATAGCAGGGAACTGTTTTTATCCAAGTAGTCAGATATAGCCTCTTGCAATACCGATTTTAGCGAATCGCCTTTGCGGATCGCGATCAGCTTTAAGTTCTGGTGATAGGTTTCGTCCATGACAAAATTACAATGCACGGTTTTCGCTTTCTTCGGCTTTTGAGCCTCTTTTTGCCCGGCCGTGGATTGGATCAGGCTGTCTAATCCCCCGGTCAGCCCGGCCGACATACTGTTTTTTAAATCGTTCTTCTTTGCCATATGGTTACTTTATTTCTGTTAGCAGTTCGTTACATACCTTTTCGTAGTCCTCTGCCCCGGCAGATTTGGGGGCATAGTGAAAAATATCCTGCCCTTGTGTCGGGGCTTCGGCCAGCGTAATGGCGTTGCGTATATGGGTGCTGAACACTTTGCCCTGGAATGTTTCCTGTACCAGTTCCGAAACGCTCTTGTTCAGGTTCTTTCTTCCGTCGTACTGGGTTATCAGAACCCCGGCTATCGAAAGATCCGAGTTCAAACGTTGCTGCACCTTGTGGACGACCTGCATAAGTTTGGCCATTCCACGCATTGCCAGGAATTGAGCCTGAACCGGGATAATCAACCGATCCGAGGCCGTCAGTGCGTTAAGCGTGAGCAGCGACAGCGAGGGGGGGCAGTCGATCAGGATATAATCGAATTTTTCCTTTTGGCCCTTGATAAGGTGGGCTAAGATAAGTTCCCGCCCGGCCTCGTTGATTAACTCCGTTTCAACGGCCGAGAGATCCAGGCAGGAGGGAACGACTCTAAGACCGTCCTTATGCTCGTAGATCGGCAGGTCGTATTCGCCTTTCATCGCGCCGTAGATCGTTTGGGGAAGCTCCGCAGAGAAGCCCAGCGATTCGGTCAGGTTGGCCTGCCCGTCAAGGTCGATCAAAAGAACCTTGTACCCTTTTTGACGTAACGCACCGCCCAGGTTGATCGTGGTTGTGGTCTTTCCTACTCCCCCCTTGTGATTCAATACGGAGATTACTTTTGCTTTGCTCATAAATTCAGTTTTTTAAATGGTTGTCATGTCCGCAAATATAGTTAAAATACTAATATACTAAAATACTAAAAGTAGTATTTTTCGTTTTTTGCGTGTTTTTTGTGCCGATCGGGGAAGCGTACCGAAATAAATCCTGTTTCCGTCTTTCGGTACGTTTTGTTTCTGTACCGGAATTAATCAAAGATTAGAATAACCATAAATGGGGTATCACCAACATTTTGTACAAAAGTAACTCTAAGGTGATATTTTCACAGAAATATACATAAATTAAACCTCTAAGGCTTTTAAACAGCCTAAAAGAGTTAATTTATGTATATAGAATTAGACCTTTAAAGGTCTGTATTCATTTAGACCTAAAGCCATATTTGACTGAAATGAATATTCTCCCAGAAAATTTATGTGTGACCAATTTAAGGGTGATATATGCTTTAATAAATTTTCATCTATACCTTTATATTTCTTTTGGTATTCTACGGCCTTTTCCAGATAGACGGTATTCCATATACTTATGGCATTAATCAAAATATTCAATGCGCTGGCTCTTTGTAGCTGATCTTGTAAATCCCGTTCACGCAGCTCTCCTTGTTTCCCGAAAAATACAGCTCGTGCAAGTCCATTCATTGCTTCCCCTTTATTCAGTCCTACAAGAATCCTCCTTCTCAATACATTATCTGTAGCATATCTCAGTATAAATATGGTTTTCTCTATTCGTCCCATTTCCTGGAGTGCCTTGGCCAATGAATTTTGCCTTGAATATGACCCAAGCTTTGACAGGATTAATGAACTGGATACCAATCCATCCTTGATAGAATAGGCAAGCCGAAGTATATCCTCATAATTCTGTTCAATGATATTCGTATTTATCCTGGCAGAAGCAAGGTTGTTAATATTCTTTTTGAGTTCCATTTCTGGCAGCTGATAAAGTTTTGAATCAGAAATATCCCTGATTCTTGGAGCAAATACGAATCCCAGCAAATGGCTTAGTCCAAACACCTGATCTGTATATCCCGCTGTGTCTGTATAATGTTCGTTAATACATAAGTCTGTTTCATGTTCCAACAATCCGTCTATAACGTGAACGGCTTCCCTTGCATTGGTATTGATAACTTTGGTGTAGAATGTAGAGTATTGGTCACTGACAAACCTGTATATTGTACTTCCTTTACCGGAACCATAATGGGGATTATGCTCTGATACCAAAGAAGATACTCCGACCTGTACACGCATACCATCACTTGATGATGTTGTCCCGTCGCCCCAATATGATGGAAGAGACAGCCTGTGTTGATAATTTACAAGACAGGCCTGCGCCTTTTTCATTGCATCATCATGTAATCTCCACTGGGATATATTGGCAAGTTTATGATAATCAAATTCTTTTGTGCAGTCTGCCATTTTACTTAGCCCTATATTTGTTCCTATTGCCATCAATGCTGCCATAATGGATGGTATTTCATCTTCCTTTGGAGTGTTACCGGAAGAGGCATGTGTAAAATAGCGATCAAATCCTGTCCACTTGGATACTTCAAAAAGTATTTCAGCCAGTTTTACATTCGGAAGCATCCCATATAAGGAGTCGTTTAAACTCTTAACTTCTTCCGGAACTTCCTTTTCAAGTTTTTCTATGTGAATCTTACCATCATCTATTTCCAGATCTTTTAGTTTTGTAAGGTTTTCAGAAAGAGATTTATACATTGAATCCAATGAGGAATACCTTTCTTTTATATACTCGTTAAAATTACTGCTTACTGCAAGTTTTTCTGAAATGTCCGTTTTCTTCTTCCATTGTGATACCGGAAGCATATAGTCGTTGAAATTCCTGTAGTTGCAACTTCCTTCTACTGCAACATCACCGGAACGTATCCTGTTTTTCAGTTCAGCCAATACTGCCATCTCATAATAATGACGGTCAATACTGTTGCCATTTCCATAAATATGCTTTCTCCATCTTTCAGGTAGAAACTCAACAGATGTATCTTCCGGGACATTACGTCTGTTGCTCCTGTTTAGCTCACGCAAAACATCCAGACTGTGAATTAAAGGAGACATGGAGGTGTTTGTTGAGGAAAAAGTCAATGTGTCCAACAATGTTGGAGAATACTTCCGTAACTGGGAATACCATTTGTCGATCAGATCGAGGTAGTCATATCCTTGTGGTCTTACCAGAATCTTGGCATCCTCTATATATTCCACCATCTTTTCCCATGGCATAATGTTCTCTATTGCTGCGAACGGATCTGTTCCTTCTTCCCTTGACCTTATCAATGCCGCACCGATATTGATAAACAGATGTACTTTCTCATTGATTGATTTTCCGTTTTCCTGCTGCATTTTATCCTGCAACTTACGTCCTTTTGAGAGATAGGTATTAATCAGCTTGTCATGAATTTCAACTGCCATATCTACAAGCTTTTGCTCCAACATTTGCAGATATATTGCCAAAAGAGCGTATTTTTTCTGATTAGGGAAACGCCTGAACATGTGTGGCTCATATCTGGAAGCAGCACGATATATCTGTTTAATTCTATTGGGGTGAATAAAGCTCAAATCAACATTTAAGTTCAGTTCACGTACCTGCTTGAGTTTGTCCGCTACATCATTAAAGGCTTGAGGGGAGCATTGCCCGGCAACATTCCTCAGCATTCCCAATGTAGTCATAACTTTCTCATTCTGAGAGTCAATAATCTTGTCTAACAATTTATACTGTTCCGGTACAAGACAGGAGTAGATATCAGAAAATAATGATGATTCAATGCTTATACAGACTTTTCTTACTATTCTTTCTATAGTGGTTATTCCCGGAAGTATTATTTTATTGTTTCTAAGGAAGTCTATACCTGACTTTACAAGAGAAAAAGGCTCATCACTTACTATAGCTTTTTGTTCAATATATTCTTCAAGGGCTTGACTTTCAGTATTAGTAAACGGTCTATAACCATACCACGTACATATTTCTTCTATATGTTTGGTTCTTGTATTTTTTCTTTCCCCATAAGAATGAATATTTATTGGCGAAATACCTAACTGCTTGGAAACATAGTTCAAAACTTTCTCCGGAATAGCCTTTGTAGATGTAAAACCCCATCCAGGATATTTAATACAACATAACTGAATGGCAAATCCTAATTTGTTTGTATCACGCCTATGTGTCTGAATATGATATATATCCTCTTCAGATAATGTGTAATATTTAGCCATGACATAATCGCTTATATTTTCAGGAATAGTTGTCAGTTCTTTACGTTGCTCTTGAGAAAGAATAATGATAGAAGAATCCATAGTTATTAGAAGTATTAAATCAATTTATTATTTTATCGTTTTTTCAAATATCTATAAAGAGAGCTTTTACTTATGCCGGAAGCATGTTCTATTTCTGATATAGAATAATCTTTGCTGTCATACATTTTTAATGCAAGTTCCATTTTTTGTGATGGTGCCTTAGGCCTTCCACCTTTTCGACCTCTTGCCCTTGCACTGGATAATCCTTCCAATGTTCTTTGGCGTATTATATCCCGATCAAACTGGCTTATTCCTGCAAAAATTGTAAATAACAACTTTCCTTGTGGAGTTGTCGTATCAAGCCATGGCTCTTTTAGAGATTTTATGTCCGCATGTTTAGAACGAATAATTTCAACTATCTCAAACAAGTCTTTAACCGAACGGCTTAATCTTGTTAGTTCAGTTATTAATACAGTATCTCCATTCCTTAAAATGTCAATCATTCGCTCCAGTTCAGGTCTTTCTTTTTTAGATCCAGTAATTTTTTCCATAAAAATACGTTCACATCCATGAGCGATAAGTTGATCATACTGCCTATCCAAATTTTGTTCATTAGTACTAACACGTGCATAACCTATTTTCATTGCTATTCATTTTATGTTTCAAAATCCTATTTTATATTCAGTAATGAGAGTTTGTTTTAGGGAATAATTTTGGGATTGAAAATAGGATATTTATATGACTCCTCAAAATAAAAATAAAGAAATCTCTTAAACCATCGTTTTCGGGAATCATCTGAAATGTATAGTCTTCTATATAATTATTAACAAATACTAAAAAGCAACGTCTATAGTAAATGTTAGTGGCACCTCTAAAAGAGACTTTATGCCCTTATAATATTAAAAATGGTCTGAAGTACTTTTTATGACTTTCTTTTTTCGCTATTTTTGTAGGGTAAAACAGATATGATATTACAAACGAAAAAACCCGTTCTTGATGAACGGGTATATCCTTAACTTGGTTACGTGTTTTGATAACAGAGGCTTTACCAAGCATTACAATGCAAAGGTACGGCTTTTATTTGAATATGCAAAATGAAATATAAAAAAGTAGTCAGATTATATTCCAATTCAAGGGTCGCCAAATATTATAGAGCAACCAATCGCAACAAAAACAAGGCTGTCATGCTATATTTTGCAAACATGAAGATTGCACAGGCATTTCATCCGCTGCTGTCTTCCTTTGAGGTCATATTGCGTAATCAGTTGCATTATGCACTGGCACGCCATTTCTTCGACGGTAACTGGATTATCAACCAGAAGACTGGATTCATGATTGCTCCTTCCCTGACATATACAAACAAGCGGACAAAGAAAAAAGTCACCAATGACTATATATTAAAAGAAGTTCTGAAGGCAGAAAAGAAAATTGTTGACCGGGGTGTCAGGGTTACGAGTGGCAGAGTAATAGCCGAACAGACTTTGGGTTTCTGGAACAGTTTTTATGAAGCGCACCACTATGCGCTTTTGGCTGGTGTACCATGCCGGATTTTCAAGAAGCTGCCTTCCGGGTACGGACGAAAGGAGATTAACGATATTATAGTGAAGGTTCGTGAACTGCGCAACCGCATTATGTTTCGTAAATAGAAAATGCGACTTCTCCTATGTGAAGAATATGTATATGATAATTAGTGATTTTTCTCACATGGATAGACCCAGAGATTATGCCCTCGCTAAGAGAGGTGGATAAAGTATGTAAGATAATAGAAAAAGAAGAAAATAAACAAAAACAATGATTGGTTCTTATTGGGCTTGGTGTCTCTTTGTTGCTTCATCTTACAAACGTTATGATATAAGTTTATTTGGACAAGATTTGTACGAGTTTCGTGTCATCAATTTGTTTGGCGAAATCCAATGAAGACCGACCTGCTTTATTTAAATGGTAAATATTTGCATTGTATTCGATGAATAGTTCTACCATTCGATAGTCACCTCTTGCATTAAATACCGCAGTCCACAAGGGATTATTGCCGTAGGCATCCTCAATATTAATATCCGCATTTTTGCTCAACAGCAACCTTGCTATCTCAATATTGAGGTATTGGGCACAGTAATGCAAAGGCGTTTGCCCATTTGAATCCTGATGATTTAGGTCTATATTCCTATTTATTAAATCTTTTGCTATGTCATTCTTGCAGGCGGCAATAGCCTCTTGCAGCAGATTTTGCTTATACTCATTACAGCAATCAATATCTACCCCAACAATACTCTTTTCGTACAGTGCGTATGTACCAAGTCTGATTATTGAGAAAATTTCATTATTTTTCATATTTATGTCTTTTATTTGTTTTTTCAATGATTCCTGTGTATTCCGAGTTTTCATTATATTAAGAAAAACATATTCCTAAAATACCAGCTAGTATTAAGAGAAAACCGGCACACCATATTCTATTCTTGCCATAATTATTATCATACAATGCTTTATCTACTTTTGTTCGAGGCGTATTTACACCTGTGAGAAAATTTGAATATATAACTTTTTTCCTCTTAACATATTTATAATATGTAAATCTTAATAATGCCCCCAAATAATCTGTTATCCATGCTTTTATCATATTTTCATTCTTATTGCTTTTCCTCCTAATACTCCAGTTGATTTATTTAGATTGTTTCAGTAACGTACAGTTTTCATCTTTATAGTCTTGTAGCTGGGAATTGTATATTAACAAATCCAGTCTTTTATGATTTAAGACCTCCAATGCAAAGGCAATTGAAATAGAATCTGTATCTATAATTATGATAGTCTAATACATTTTTTACACTCTCAAGTTTTAGTTAAAAACAAACCTATTAAATTTTGTATTAGCCATATAAGCCTTTACAAAATGCTCTGAAATAGGCCCGATTATTGAATCATTATTACAGCATTTCAATTTTTCACCAGATGATTTTATAACCCACCAATTATACGTTCTCCCTTCGCGTCTAATTATTATAGTTGAATCATTCCAATAAACTGCACGTACACTATCGATTACAGGGTCATGATCACTTGACAATTTACATTTTAAATAATGTGTAGCATAATAATCGTCAGGAGAATATATATAGTAGTCATCTACCAGTTTAATACTGGTTGGTGAACAACTTATAAGAAAAAAAAAAACAATATAAAATTAAACAATGTACCATTTTTTGAATGAGAAACTCCCAAATGAGAGAATCGCATTAACAGTTTTTCCAAATCTTTCTTATCCATGACTATTCTTTTATCTGACGATTAGTACTATTATTTCCGGATTTCCGCCAAAGATATTGTAAATCAATGGCTATTTACAAATATGAATTATTGCTTTTATCTTGTTACGTTCCAGTGCCTTTAATAATAGGATTGTAGCTATTGTATGTCCATGCGCCTACATAAACGATGGATATTATTTTATTTTTACAAAGAAAATTTTATATACCTCAGATATATTTCTTTGAGAGTAATGTGGGGTCGCAGAATTGATATATGGTATAGAATCTCCGTTATCATAATAAGGAATCCCGAATTGGTCAACAATATTATTAGAATAAATCAATTTACACCACTCATCCATGCCTCCAACTTCCCATATACCATGAGAAGCTGCCATAAAAGGCACTGGGAAATTCAAAGAAAAGGTCATATCTCGATTGAAAGTCAGTATTAAATGTTTGTACTTATCTATTGAATCCTTATAAGTGCTAAGTTCCGTACGATATATATCTAATTTATATTCACCTACGATACTTCGTTTTTTATCCATTTTATAATCATTGTTGGATATGCCCCAATATAGTGCATATCCAATAATAAGGGACAATAATATAATTATCATTTTTTTCATTTAACCTTATCTTTGCTTTTTAAGAAATCGATGATTAGCATTTTATATTTATACTCACTTGTGCCAAATTCTGATAAATCCTCTAAATAATGCTATGCAAGTGGTACTTTTTCTATTCATAATAATCATTTATCGGTAAAAATTTATCTAAGTATTGTATTTTTCTGACCAGTTTTATCACCATAAATACTGTAAATCAATGTTTTTGTTACAAAGATATGAAACATTCAACATAATCTCACCTAAAGTTCTGACTATCTTTATAATGATTGAAATCTCAATAGCAGCGCAGTCAAACTATAATACCCAATTAAATATAGCTTGCCCTAATGCTCTCTTGTTCCGGCCTCGTTATATCCATCGTTCATCATACGTCTGAACAGTTAGAGACATTAGTTTATATATATTCATTTTTTATTAAACTATAAATAATGAGAATATACTCCAGTTGATTTATTTAGATTGTTTCAGTAACGTACAGTTTTCATCTTTATAGTCTTGTAGCTGGGAATTGTATATTAACAAATCCAGTCTTTTATGATTTAAGACCTCCAATGCAAAGGCAATTGAAATAGAATCTGTATCTATACAATATGTAGAATCGCATTGATAAAGCTCTGTTTCATCTGTACTATTATAATCAGACCTGAGACTTCCTTCAGGTATTTCTCCATCAATCATAATTAATGACGGAGTAAAAGCCAGTTTAGAGTTTGTCTCTTTATTTGAAATAATGAAACCTACAATGATATTTGACTTTTGTTTGAGCGTAATTTTGTATTTTTTATTTTCATAATTTTCATATGAAATACGTGATGAACAAGAACATGATAGAAGCACATTAAATAGCGCAATTAGAGATATAAAAATTTTCATAATTCATATACTATTAATTAATTGTTTCATATTGCTTTCATGATTGCTTATATTTATCATGATTAATACTAAATTTTAATGATAGAAATCATTGTTGGGAGGCAAGTAATATAGTCCTTTCAGATTAGGAGAAATATATAAATCCCAAATCCCATTTTGAGGTTCCAACATTACAGTAGTACAACTATCAAGACAAAATCCTCCTGTATATCCAGGTATTAAGACTTTTACTCCATTCACAACCGGAGCATTATCAGAATATGATTCTAAAATCAGATGATACTTTTTATGTCTTCTGACTTTGTCATGGCGAGTATATTTTCCTTTATCAGCTGTTCTCTTTGAAACTATCTTGAAAAGCGAATCATTCCTGCTTGCGTATATGAAATACCAGTTATTCATTTTTGTAATACGCTCTATCCGGTATTCTTTTATAGAATTACCATTCTGTCCATACATGTCTTCTACTCTTAAAAAACATAGGTGTAGAATCATACAGATTATTATTAGCTTTATTGTTTCCATATAGTTACCAGCTATACATCTGATAATAGTCTATAATTATCACAAAGCGACTGGCGTTGTAGGAGCCATTCTACTGAATATTCGCCCATCCGCATCAAACAAACCAAATATTCTTTCTATCTCAGAAGTCAGCATTGCCGATAGCGAATCCCATGCTTTAAGCGGCGTCGCATCATAGCGGTCACAATAGTATATCTTATCATCCAACGTATTGAGATAGAGTTTTGAGCCGTCATATTCATAAGTACCCAAAAGATACCATGAATCCAAATCGCTTCTGTCATAGGATGTCCTGCAACCATGCAATGCCAATGTGCAATTCATTATATCAAAGCCATTGGATACATTCATCAGAAAATCCTTGTAGACTTTAGGTATAGCGACTCCCAATCTCTTCTCCAAATCGCAAACTTCTGTTTCCGTGACACATGGGTACATAACATTAAGCCAGGCATACTCGGCAATATGAGGAGCTTTTCCAATTCTTTCTTTTCCATACTTATTTAGATAGGTTAATACATTACTTTCCAGGTTTCTCACTAACGATATAGTAAAACAATGTTCATATACAAATATATGAAACATTCTTCATAATTCCCCTCGATAACCATTCTATTCTCTTTATAAAGAATAAATTAGATATAAATTATCCTGCAATAGAAGAATAAACACAAGAAAGAAAAAGGCAACTGATTAGAGTGCTATTCACGTCAAAAGACCTAAGGCAAACAAAAGAAGAGATGGAATAATACTTTCCGACATGCATATAAGCATTTCGGACGTAATGCACTCTCCAGTACATTACGTCCGAAATATCAAATACTTTATTTTATTTCCCTTCCAGCAAATCCGGACGCAAACGTTGTGTCCGTTCAAGCGACTGCTGAAACTCCCATTCACGAATCTTCGCTTCATGGCCAGACAGCAAGATGTCGGGCACCTTCCAACCGTTGTATTCTGCCGGACGCGTGTACACCGGAGGAGCCAGCAGGTTGTCCTGGAATGAATCGGACAAAGCCGACTGCTCATCGGAAATCACTCCCGGAATGATGCGGACAATCGAATCGGCAATCACCGCTGCCGCCAGCTCGCCGCCCGTCAGCACATAGTCGCCAATGCTGATTTCCTTCGTGATGAAATGCTCGCGGATGCGGTAGTCGATGCCCTTAAAGTGTCCGCACAGAATAATCAGGTTCTGCGACAGCGACAGCGTGTTGGCCATCTTCTGGTTGAACTGCTCACCGTCGGGCGTCGTGAAAATCACCTCGTCGTAATGACGTTCCGCCTTCAGTGCAGAGATACACCGGTCAATCGGCTCAATCTTCATCACCATGCCGGCACATCCCCCGAACGGATAATCGTCCACCTTACGGTAACGGTCGTACGCGTAATCGCGCAGGTTATGAATGTGAATCTCGGCAATTCCTTTCTTCTGAGCACGGCTCATGATGGAGTAATTGAAGAATCCTTCAATCATTTCCGGCAATACGGTTATAATGTCTATTCTCATTTGTCTGCGATTGTTTTTTGCAAAAGTACGAATATTTTTGCTACTTTTGCATGAAACATTACGCTTTAATGTCATGACAGAAATAGAAAGAATCGACCAGCTGCGTGAAGAGTTACACACGCATAATCATAACTACTACATTCTCAATGCACCAACTATCAGCGACCAGGAATTCGACCGGCTCATGCGCGAGCTGCAGGATTTGGAGGCGAAACACCCCGAACACTACGACGAGAACTCGCCGAGCGTGCGCGTGGGCAGCGACCTTAACAAGGAGTTCCGTCAGGTGGAACACAGGTATCCCATGCTCTCACTGGGCAACACGTATTCCGAGACAGAGGTACGGGAGTTCTACGAACGTGTGCGGAAGGCACTGAACGAGGACTTCGAAATCTGCTGCGAGCTGAAGTTTGACGGTACGTCCATCTCGCTGACTTACGAAGACGGACGACTGGTGCAGGCGGTGACGCGTGGTGACGGTGTACGGGGCGACGACGTGACGGACAACGTGAAGACTATCCGTTCCATTCCGCTGCGCCTGTCGGGCGAAGGCTATCCCCGCCGGTTTGAAATCCGGGGTGAGATTCTGATGCCGTGGACGGTGTTCGAGGAACTGAACCGCGAACGTGAGCAGCGTGAGGAACCGCTTTTTGCCAACCCACGCAATGCGGCTTCGGGTACGCTCAAGTCACAGAACTCGGCAGTAGTGGCTTCGCGCAAGCTGGATGCCTACCTATATTATCTGTTGGGCGAGGAACTTCCGCACGACGGGCATTATGAGAATTTGCAGGAAGCGGCACGCTGGGGTTTCAAGGTGTCGTCGCACATGCGCAAGGCCCGTACGCTGGAAGAGGTATTCGACTTTATCAACTACTGGGACTTGGAGCGCAAAAACCTGCCGGTAGCTACCGACGGCATTGTGCTGAAGGTAAACTCACAGCGCCAGCAGCGCAACCTGGGTTTCACGGCCAAGTCGCCGCGCTGGGCCATCGCTTATAAATTTCAGGCGGAACAGGCTTGCACCAAACTGCTGAAGGTGACGTATCAGGTGGGACGTACAGGAGCAGTAACCCCCGTAGCCAATCTGGAACCGGTTCAGCTTTCGGGTACGGTGGTGAAACGTGCTTCTCTCCACAATGCCGACATCATCGAGTCGCTCGACCTGCATTTGGGCGATATGGTGTACGTGGAAAAGGGCGGCGAAATCATTCCGAAGATTACGGGAGTGGATAAGGACGCACGTCCGGAAGGAAGCGAGAAGGTAACTTTCATCACACACTGTCCGGAATGCGGCAGCCGACTGGTACGCTACGAGGACGAAGCCGCACATTACTGTACGAACGAAGACGGTTGCCCTACACAGATAAAGGGCCGCATCGAGCATTTCATCAGCCGTCGTGCCATGAACATCGAAGGACTGGGACCGGAAACCGTCGACCAGTTCTATCAGGAGGGACTGATTCACGATGTGGCCGACCTCTACACGCTGCAAGCTGCGGACATCTGCCGCCTGAACCGCATGGGAGAAAAATCGGCCGAGAACATCATACAGGGAGTAGAGAAATCGAAGACCGTTCCCTACGAGCGTGTCATCTTTGCACTGGGCATCCGCTTTGTGGGCGAAACCGTGGCCAAGAAAGTGGCACGTGCGTTCCGCTCCATCGACGACCTGAAATCGGCTACGCTGGACGACCTGATTCACGTGGACGAAATCGGCGAAAAGATTGCACAGAGTATCCTGCGTTATTTCCACAGCGAGAAGAATCTCCAGCTCATCGAACGCCTGCGTGAAGCCGGAGTGCAGATGGCCATCAGTGAGGAAGAGACAGCCGGACAGACCGACAAGCTGCAAGGCCAGTCCATCGTCATCAGCGGCGTATTTGCCCGCCACTCGCGCGACGAATACAAGGCACTTATCGAAAAGCATGGCGGAAAGAACGTGGGCAGTATCTCCAAGAAAACAAGCTTCATCCTGGCCGGAGAGAACATGGGCCCCAGCAAGCTGGAAAAAGCAGAAAAACTGGGCATCCGCATCGTAAATGAAGAGGAGTTTCTCGGAATGATCGGCGAATAAAGTGCCAGTCCTTTACAAATTATTTATAAAAGGCAAAAAAACGATTAAATCTATAGGTTAAATTGAAAATATTCGTACTTTTGTACACTTGTTAAAGTGATTATATTTCATTTATGATAGTAAGAAGACTGAAAGGAATGGGGGTAGCTCTGATTACTCCCTTCAAGAGCGACGGTAGCGTGGATTATAACGCGCTGGTACGACTCGTTGAATATCAGGTACAAAATGGGGTGGATTTTCTCTGTGTACTGGGTACCACTGCGGAAACACCGACACTGACTGAGGAAGAAAAAAGACAAATCAAGAAAGTGGTGATAGAACGCGTCAACGGTCGTGTGCCAATTTTGCTGGGCATCAGCAGCAACTGCACGCAGACGGTGCTCAACACGCTGAAAAATGAGGACTTCACAGGAGTGGATGCCGTACTGGTGGCCGTTCCTTATTATAATAAACCTTCACAGGAAGGCATTTACCAGCACTATAAAGCTATTGCCGAAGCTACTGATCTTCCGGTAGTGCTTTACAATGTGCCGGGACGTACCGGTGTGAACATGACGGCCGAAACAACCTTGCGTCTGGCACGCGACTTCAAGAACATCGTGGCTATCAAGGAAGCATCGGGCAACATTACACAGATGGACGATATCATCAAGAACAAACCGGAGAATTTCGACGTAATCTCGGGCGACGACGGTATTACCTTCCCGCTGATTACCTTGGGAGCCGTGGGCGTTATCTCCGTTATCGGAAATGCCTTTCCGCGTGAGTTCAGCCGCATGACACGTCTGGCACTGGCCGGCGATTACAACAATGCGCTGACCATCCATCACCAGTTTACGGAGCTGTTCAAGCTGCTGTTTGTCGACGGTAACCCTGCCGGAGTGAAAGCCATGCTCAGCATGATGGGAATGATTGAGAACCGTCTGCGCTTGCCGCTGGTTCCTACCCGCATCACTACTTACGAACAGATGCGCCGCATACTGGATGAGCTGAAAATAAAATGCTAAAAAAATCACGGCAGAGTCCTGCCGTGACCGCATAAAAAAAAGAGATTTCAAATCTGTACAGAACCTGTCTGATTTGAAATCTCTTTGCTTTTTGTTGTATCCAAAGTCATCTTCTTCAAAGGGCGGGCATCAATTTTCTGCCTGATGCAGAAGCGATGCCAGTTCGGAGGGAGTTACATTCTTTGCCACAATGGCTCCACGGTCGTTCACCAGGTAATTGATGAATCCGTGCTTCAGGTCGTACGACTTGAATATCTCCGAATTTTCACCTTCCATTTCCTGATAGACGTTATCGCTGATACCGTCCTGGCGAACCGCAGCGTTGAATACCGACTGGTAGCGGTCGAATGAAATGGAAATCATCTCAACACGGGCGTCGTCCGAAACCACATTGTGCAGTCTGGCATTGCGTGTACGCGATGCGGCGTCGTAACTGGCCCAAAAGCTCAGCAGGATGTAATTGCCTTTTGCGGCTTGCAGGCTGAGCGGCTGCTTTTCTTTTCCGAGCACTAACTCCGGAGCCTGCGCCCCAAGCGGAAGTTTCTCGGTGGGAGTCTTTCTCTTGTCAAATGACAGAGAAATGAAGGAACTGAATACTAATACAACAAAAAACCACTTTACATTTTTAAGCATGTAATTTGATTTTAGTTAATACTATCCGGTACTGTGTCCTTACAGTGATTTCCTGCCCGGAACATTACTTCTGTGGCCGGAACAGCAGGACTGCCCGGCCACGTGAATCTGGGAAATCCGTTGCAAATATACGGTTTATTTCCCTAAAAAGTTCAGAAAAGTCTAATATTTTATGTTTTTAAGCATAATTTTTAAGTTTCATCTGAAGCATCTCCCCATTTTCTGCCACGTAAACGTACTTGTCGGCCCCACGGTCTTCCACTTCTATACGGTAGTAATTTCCGGTTTCTGTTTCAAAGAAATCCACATCGTCGACCTCCATTCCGCTTCCTGACAAATCGGCCAAAGCTTGACGTACGCCTTCGGGAAGGGTACTGTATTCGCGCTCTTCTATCTCGTATGTAGTATGCATCCAGGAAAGAACTCCATCAGCCAGTTTGTAGTACACTTCTTTCTGACGGCCACCGTCGCTAATTTCCACTTCGATACCTCCTTTTTCTTCTTCAATGTCCAGAATCACAGCCTGAGGATATTTTGTCTTTACCAGCTCCTTCACCTCCGATGTCTGTCCGGGAGTTACCGGAGTATGTTCTCCCCATTCTGCTTCTTCACGAATCAGCGTGCCATCTTCCAGATAGGTAAGTTCATATTCCTTCTCACCCGATTCCACTTCAATGACGTAAATCACGCTGGCATCGGTTTTCTCAATCTTGTCCACATCATCTACTCTCCATGATGCGTATGCACCGGTTTTAAATGCATCTTGCACAGTTTGCGGTAATTGAGCAAAAGGAATGTCATATTCCGTCATCACCCATACACCGTCGGGAGTAAACCATGCTTTGTTCTCATACCCGTTATCTGCAAACTCAGCTTCATAGAACTGACCTTTTTGTTCCCAGTCCACTCTCGATACATTCGGGTATCGGGTATCAAAAGCTTCTTGCAGGTTTGCCGAAACTTGCAAACGGTCGTCATCATCTTTATCACAGCTCTGCAGGCCGACTACACCTAGTGTCATCATTGCCCAAAATACAAACTTCTTCATAATTCAGTGTCCCTTTTTTCTTTTGTTTGTGACAAAGGTCTGACACAATTCTGAAAAGATTTTGAAATAATCTGCGAAGTTGGAAAAAAAATGAGATTTCGCGTGCCCAGTCTATTTTTATCACTATATTTGGGGCACAACAACTTAGCCTATTTATATATGATATATATACACCGCATTCTTGTGATCTTTTTCTGTCTGTTTTTCTCCACTGTATCGGCTCAGAAAGTGGGACTGGTACTCAGTGGGGGCGGAGCAAAAGGTCTGACACACATCGGCATTATCCGTGCACTGGAAGAAAACAACATCCCCATCGACTATGTCACGGGTACTTCCATGGGCGCCATCATCGGTTCGCTGTATGCCATGGGCTATTCGCCGGACGACATGGAAAAGCTCATCAAATCGGAAGATTTCAAACGATGGTATTCCGGAGGGATACAGGAAAAATACATCTACTATTTCAAACGGAATCCGCCTACACCGGAGTTTATCAATATCCGTGTATCATTGAAGAATCCGCTGCACAAGGTAAAAACACAGTTTCTGCCTTCCAGCGTGGTCGACCCGTTGCAGATGAACCTGGCATTCGTGGAACTGTTCGGACAGGCTACTGCGCTCTGCCGGGGGAACTTTGATAATCTGCTCATTCCTTTCCGCTGCGTAGCTTCCGATGTGTATAACAAACGCCCAATCATCTTCAAGGAAGGTGATTTGGGAGATGCCGTGCGTGCTTCCATGAGTTTCCCTGGCATGTTCAAACCCATTGAAATAGATTCCGTACTGGCGTATGACGGAGGAATATATAACAATTTTCCTGTTAATGTAATGACGGAGGACTTTCATCCGGACATCATTATCGGTAGCGTGGTAAGTTCCAATCCCGGGAAACCGCAGGAGGGAGACATCATCGGACAGCTGGAAAGCATGATCATGCAGAAAACAGATTACTCCGTTCCCGATTCTACGGGCATCCTGATGACCTTCAAATACGATGATGTGAGCCTGATGGACTTCAACCGCTTTGACGAACTCCACGACATCGGCTATAAGCGTACCATGGAACTGATGGATTCCATCAAGAACCGGATATCGCGCCGTATGGACTATCGCTTGCTGGAGAAGGAACGCATGGCATTCAAAAAGAAAATGCCTGAATTCCGCTTCCGCAATATCATTATTCATGGAGCAAACGACCAGCAGAAAAAATACATCCGTAAGGAATTCCATAGCGAAGAAGACGGCACATTCTCTCTGGAAGAGCTTCGGAAAGGATATTTCCGCCTGATGTCATCCGATAATATGATTTCTGAGATTATTCCTCATGCGGTATATAATCCCTACGAAAACGATTTTAATTTGGATTTGAAAGTACGTATGAAGGATGACCTCTCTCTGAGAGTAGGAGGAAACGTTGGCTCAAACGGAGCCAATCAGGTATATATAGGAGCCACCTACCACAACTTGAACAATTTATCCAAGGAATTCTCACTGGATGGGCAGCTGGGACAAATCTACAACAACTTGCAGCTATCCGGACGTATTGACTTGCCAACCCGGTTGCCGACTTCGTATCGTCTGGTTGCTTCCTTATCTACCTTCGACTACCTGAAGCAGGAAAAACTGTTGAGTAAAGGAAATACTCCGATCTTCAACAAACAAAAAGAAGAGTTTGTCAAGTTGTTTGTATCCATGCCTTTCCTGAGCAGGCAAAAAGCAGAATTCGGTATCGGGGTAGGCCAGTTGGAAGACCAATACTTCCAGACGAACGTCATTGACTTTAGCTCAGACGTACGCGACGCCAGCAAATATACCATATTTGGCGGTTCGGTTGCATTGGACGGAAATACACTTAACAGCCGGCAGTTTGCCACTTCCGGACGGCATGAAAGACTTGCCGCACACATTTATACTGGGGTGGAACGGTACTATCCAGGAAACGAAGATCCCGCCTATACGGAAAACTATAAATACATCCAATCATGGCTGCAAATAGCCTATGAACTGGAAAAGTATCATACACTCAACCCTCATTTCTCGCTAGGAACCTACCTGAAGGCCTATTATTCTTCGCGTAACTTTAGCCACAATTACCGGGCTACCATGATGCAGGCTGGAGAATTTGCACCTACGGCTCACAGTAGAATCACCTACAACGAAGCATTCCGGGCTAATCAGTTTGTAGGAGCAGGTGTATGTCCAATCTACCAGTTCAACAGCGTGCTTCAGGTAAGACTAGGCATGTATGGATTCGCACCGATTTTCCCCATTCGGGAAGAAAGTGGTAAAGCACGCTATGGAAAAGTGTTCTCACAGTTCGAATATATGGGCGAACTGAATCTGGTAGTCAGACTTCCTTTCGGCTCCATATGTGCCTACCTAAATCACTATAGTTCACCGAGTAACAACTGGAATTTAGGCCTCACACTAGGCTGGCAGATATTTGGAAGTCGGTTTATGGAATAATTTTTATTGAAAAAAATCGCAGAAATATTTGGAAGTTTCGTACAAACTCCATACCTTTGCACCCGTCAAACAAAAAGGACATGGCCGCGTAGCTCAACTGAATAGAGTAGCTGACTACGGATCAGCCGGTTA
>OGXA01001483.1_pt1 | contig 19144 bp, 25 predicted proteins | sample 1576171 | NCBI WGS metagenome assembly OGXA01 (sample SAMEA3541587, study PRJEB24748) | human gut metagenome | biome: human gut; feature: human-associated habitat; material: faeces | place: China | collected 2012 | reverse complement strand
GAGCCAAGCACGGCGTTTTCCGCCTCCAGCCGTCCCACAGGGGCCGCGGTCAGGTCTGCCATCCGTACTCCTCCTCTCCCCCGCCCCCGTCAGGCGGGCGCTGCGGAGCGCGGTCCTCGTCTTCCCAGCGCCGCTGGTTGAGCCACGTTGACAGGTACGGGATGCCAACGCCGCGCTGCCACTCCTCCGAGCCCATCTGCTTAACGAGGGCATGTCCCATCGCCTCCAGCAGGTCATCGTCTGCTCGGAGCGAGTCCCACGCGGCGATTGCCGCCTGTTTGGACTTGCCGCAGGGGTAGAGGGCCCAGAGCCTGGCAAAGCGTTCCGGCTTCCAGTCCGGCTCCGCCTTTGGCTCTTTGCGTTTTCGCTTACGCTTGTCCACCTCGGGGGGACTATAGGGAGGTGTAACCTTTGGTAAGCTTTGTACATTATAACATTTGCTATTTTCGGCACATGCAAGTGCTAATTCCGGCAAATGCATTTGCTGATTTTGACAAATCGACGGAGCGCCCGTGTAGTAGCACAAGATCTTGTCCGACGGAGAGTACCATTTTGTCCGGTCGAGCGGATCGTCGCTGTAGTTGCCGACCAGCAGCAGGCCGTCCTCCTCGCACTTCTGGAGCAGCCGCCGGAGCTTCGCTCGCGTCCACACCGGGAATAGCTCGTGCAGACCGGCGACGCTGTTATACGTCCAGTAGCGCCCCGAGTGCATGTGCCGTCCCTCGGCGGCATTTTTCTGCACCCAGTAGACCATATTGTGCAGGAGGACGGCGGCGTCGATGCCGTATTCCATCGCGATTTCGGCCTTACAGACCAAAATATCTAACATTTTCCCTATCACCCCCTTGCGAATAACTGTGAAGTCTGATACACTAAGGGTGTCCAAGTCAATGGATCGGACGTGTGTCCATCCTCCGCCGCTCTCGGGTGCCAGCCGAGAGCGGTCTTTTTTTTGTCCGGGTTGTCCAGACGGCAGATTGCGCGCATGATCGTCGTCGCGCCGCAGGCTGCCAGTGCCAGCATGATCCAGTTATCCATCCATCTCACCTCCCTCCGCAGGCGGTGAGATGACCGTCCAGATGATCTCGTGCCAGAGCCCGCCCCATCGGGCGGGGTCCTCTGCGTGCAAGGCGATGCCGTTTCGGTGCCACCAGAGCTTGCGCGACGCAGGGTCCCGCGGGTCCCGCCTGAGATAGCCGATGGAATATCTCGGGCGCTCTCCTGTCTTCGGGGTCATGCGAACAACGCACAGCTCACCCTCTCGCGGTCGCCCGTCACTGCGTGACAGGTTCCACGTTCTCCAACTTGTGCCCATACTTGTCCTCCTTTTGTTCAGCCGCCTTCGGGCGGCTCTTTTTGTTGCCCAGCGCGGCGATTCTGCCCTTGACGGCGTTGCGGTCGGCGGCCGTCTCGGCCATGTACCGCGCGCAGTCCCCGCGGCAGTGATACCAGTCCGCGCAGAGCCAGCACAGATCTCTCATATTTGCAGTTTCACGTACTCGTCCATGTGCTGCGTATAGTAGTCGCTCATGCGCTGGCTCAGGCGCTCGCTCATCCGCTCGAGAGCTTCGGGCGGGACCTTGTCGATCTGCCGCGCCTCGCCGGTCTCCCGGTCGAGCAGGTAAAATACACAGGTTAATTTTTTGCCCGCCATAGCGACACCTCCTCCGTGTAGCCTATGCGTCGAGGGTGCGGGGACTACCCCTCGACCTCCTCCGTATACCGCAGCGCAAGCGCCGCCTGTATGATCTCGTCCAGCTCCGCCGTGATCTGGAGGAACTGCGGCCGCTCTGTGTCGTCGATGAGCCCATCCTCGGCGATGGCCAACAGCTGATCGTTGCGGTGGTGCTCCGCGAAGCGAATAATGCGGTTGACGAGCCGGATCGTGGCCACCTCGAGCCGCTCGGGCTGCACCTCCTGGATGCAGACGGGCAGCAGGTGGGCGCTGGCCTGCAGGTGCTGGACGCCCAGAAACTGGGTGTTGTAGACGGTACACATGGCGGCGACGATCTCGTTGCCGGGGATCCGCTGGCCCGTCTCATAGGCCCGCAGGCTCTCCACCGATAGTGCCAGCCGCTCTGCGGCCGCCTCCTGCGTCAGACCGGCCGCTTTCCGGGCGGTCTGGTAGATGTTGCGGTTATCAGTCGACATGGATTTTATCCTCCTCTCTGGTAGACTATGATGCAGGCGTTTTGCCCCCGATCAGCTCGTCCAGTGTGCAGCCGAGCGTATCCGCCAGCTTAATGGCCAGCGCCAGACTTGGTCGGCGAAGGCCACGCTCCACGTAGGAGATCATCACATCCGTGACGCCTACATCCCGCGCCAGATCGTATGTGGATTTGCCCATAGCGACGCGGCGGGCCTTCACGTTTTCACCAATATTCACGCTATCACCACCTTTTTGATTGCAATGTTGATCGTTTTGTGCTACTGTTAATAGTGCTAACCGCTCGTTTGCGTGGCGGCCCCCAGCAAACTGCAAAACGGAAGGGGAATCGCGCTTATGAAACTCAACTCCGATTGTATCCGCGCAGTCATGCTCAAGCTTGAGGACATGCTCAGCATGGAGTTTGATGACCGCCACCACATGTTCATGCGTTCCGTGCGACTTGAGGAGCTCTGCGAAGCAGTTCCCCGCTTTAGCCCGGAGGATGTGTTCTATTCTCTCCGCAACCTTGAACAGGCGGGATATGTCGAACTTACAACCCAATATGCCGATGGCGGCATATTGATGTATTGCTATGTGGATGACATCACCTTTCTCGGCCACGAGTTCTTGAATCGAATTCGCGATGCAAAGCACTGGACAACGATCAAGGCCTGTCTCGCAAAGGTTCAGGACTACTCGCTGTCCGCCATATCTTCCATCGCTGAGGGGGTTACGAAAGCCGCGATGGACAAATACCTTGGATCCATGCCGCTTTGAACTTATGCCAGCTCCCAGTCGTCTGCCAGCAAGTCGTCCTCGGTGGGGCTCCAGCTGGCCCGGAGACCCGTACAGGTTAGGCTGTCGACCAAGCAGCCCTCCGGAGTGTTTGTGGGCAGAATGCGGTACTTGGGTCGTAGCAGGAGCGCTCGCTTTTGCTGGTCGACTGCCATATGGTACTCCCATGCTTTGCGGCGGATATACGCCTTTTCATACGTCCGAGCTGTCATCGCTTCGTAGATGTTCATCCCTTCACCCCCTTTCTGGCATCCAGCTTGAATGCGTTATCGCTAACGGCTTGTTTGCTGTAGGTACATAATAAATCGTCAATTTAAGATTGTCAATTGAAATTTCTTATATTGACGAATATTTAGCTCTTTGCACAATTTCAATATAGTGTGAGGTTGTAATGGATATAGAGACTTTTGTGCAAAATGTAAAGACGTATTGCACTATAAAGGGCGTCAAGCCCACGGTAGCCTGTGCCGAGAGCGGCGCAGGGAAAGATCTGTTGGGACAACTCTCGAGGCGAGGAACTATCCCCTCCGTTGAGAGAGTGCAGCTTCTGGCCCAGTACCTCGGCTGCACCGTCAGCGACCTGCTCGGCGAGGAGGGAAACGCAAAAGCCGCCGCTCCGGAGGATCCTTTTGTCGCGGAGTTCGTCCGGATCTTCGCGGCGCTGTCCCCGGCCGACCAGAGTAAGGCCATCGCATACCTGCTGCAGCTCCAGCGCGGCGAAGGGTAAGCGCTTAACTAACTTGACGTTGGTAAGATTATAATAACTTCGTAATTACGAATCGTCAAGATCAACTTTTGTAGTTACAAAATTATTGGCGCTTTGCATAATTTCGTATATAGTATGAGGGTATCATGGAACGAGAGCTTTTTGTGCAGAATATCAAAGAGTACTGCCGCGCAAGGGGAGTTAAGCCGACCGTGGCCTGCCGGGAGAGCGGCGTCGGCGTGAGTTTTATAAACGATATTGAGCGCGGCCAGACTCCATCCGTGGCCAAAGTCCAGATGCTGGCGCAGTACCTCGGCTGCACGGTGAGCGCCCTGCTGGGCGAGGAGCCGCAGGAAAACGCAAAGGCCGCCGCCCCGGAGGGCAGCGGCCTGAGCGAAGAATTCGCGCGAATCTTTGGGAACCTAACGCCGGAAAATCAAAATAAGATCATTGCTGAGATGCTAAAGCGGCAGCGAGAGCAATGATTGCCCGCTGATCCGCCGGTGACAACTGCGCGAATAACTTCATTGCGATTACCAATGCGTCAGACATTGGAGACTCCCGTCCGGGGCCCCTATGTTATTGGATCCGCGTATCATTATAGTCCGCATCTGGCATCATTGCCAGCGGTAATATTATCCAGCGCCCAGCCGAGGGGCTAATCCGGCATATACGATTGTGCCCAGATCGGGCACAGGGAGGATGGATGAAAATGAAAAAGATCTTAGCGGCCGCTCTGGCGGCGGTCATGCTGCTGAGCCTCGCGGCCTGCGGCAAGGACAACTCCGGCTCGTCCACAGGGGAAAATCTGAAGGCCAGCGACGTGAAGCTGGAGGAATTTAACGCCGCGTTTGGTGTGTTTGTCAATGCGTCGGCCGGAGATCTGTCGGTCGTCAACACGCAGGACTTTGACAAGGATGGGTATAAGGGTACCCGCATGTCGCTGACGACCACTTATATCACGTCACCGGCCGTGCTCTATGCCTACTGCAATGACGATGGTTACATCACGCTCGTGAGCATTGCAGCCGAGCGTGATGACGACAACAAACTCGCGAGGGCTGACCTGACCGTGCTGGCACAGCTGGCGCTCATGTCGCTGGGCGTGGACTACAGCGCCACCGACGGGCTCAGCTCTAAGCTTATCAGCGCCGCCAGCGCTTCTGCCGACGGCGACAAGGCCAACTCCGCCGTCGACGTGGGCACATGGCGCATGCTGGCGGACGTATCGGATAAGGCTAACACGTACCTCATCTATGCCAAGTAATGTGCGCTGACTGCCGCCCCGCCGGGGGCGGCCTTTCTTTTCAAAAAAAACGCTTGACAAGTGTGTATTATGTGTGTATAATATAAACAAGAGGTGAGGGAAATGAAGCGACGAGACCTGATTAAGCTGCTCGAGGCGAACGGCTGGCGCTATAAGCGCAGCGGCGGAGACCACGACATCTACACCGACGGCAAGAGCATCGAGCCGATCTCCCGGCAGCGTGAAATCAAGGAAGCCGTTGCGCAGGCAATCATCAGGAGACGGGGACTGAAATAAGTCCCCGCGCTCCGCGCATTATATATCGTATGGAGGGAATCGTTATGAAACTTGTGTATCCTGTTGTTTTTACGAAGCTCGAGGATGGCGGCTATATGGCCTATGTGCCGGATCTGCAGATCAATACGCAGGGCGAGGATCTGCCGGAGGCCATCTCGATGGCCCGCGACGCAATCGGGCTGGTGGGTATTGACATGGAGGACGACGGTAAGCCCTTCCCCGCCCCCAGCAACAACGTAGAGCATCCCGCCGACGCCATCGTATCGCTGGTAGATGTGGATCTGCTGGCCTACCGCCGTGCCAATGAGCGCAAGACTGTGCGCCGGAATGTCACGCTGCCCTCTTGGCTGAATGCCGCCGCCAATGAAGCGGGACTGAATGTATCGGCCATCCTGCAGGCGGCACTCAAGCAGCGGCTTGACATCAGCATCTAAGCCTATGTCGGACGTGAAAATTGCTGCAGCCTATATCCGCGTATCCACAGATGATCAGGAGGAGTACTCCCCTGACAGCCAGATCCGCATCATCCGCGAGTATGCCAAGGCGCACGGTTATATCCTGCCGGATGAGTATATCTTCCAGGACGATGGTATTTCCGCCGCCACGGCCCGCAAGCGTCCGGCGTTTAACCGGATGATCGCGCTGGCCAAGGGCGCGGAAAAGCCGTTTGACGTGATTCTGGTGCTTATGTTCAGCCGCTTCGCGCGCAACCGCGAGGAGTCCGTGCTGTATAAGGGGCTGCTGCGCAAGCAGGGCATTACGGTTGTTTCTATCAAGGAGCCCGCCGTAGACGGTCCCTTTGGCACGCTCATTGAGTCGATCATCGAGTGGTTTGACGAGTATTACCTTATTAACCTGTCGAGTGAGGTGCGTCGCGGGATGAGCGAGAAATTCCGGCGCGGCGAGGCGATGGGCAGCGCGCCCTTCGGCTACCGCATCGACAGCGCAAGCAAGGCCTTCGTGGTAGATCCGGCTCGAGCAGAAATTGTCCGCCAGGTATTCCGCGACTATACCGATGGCGCCGGCTGCCGCGAAATTGCCCTGAAGCTGGGTGCGATGGGGATCGCGACGAAGCGCGGCAATGTGCCGGATAACCGATTTGTGGAGTATATGCTCCACAATCCCGTCTACCTCGGCAAGATCCGCTGGACGGCGGAGCATAAGAGCGATTATAGGCGCACAGAGGCCGCAGACGACACAGAGATCGTGGACGGCAAACATCCGCCCATTATTACGCAGGAGCTCTGGGACGCCGTACAGCAGCGCGCAGCGCAGGTTAAGGCCACCTATGGCAAGTACCAGAGACAGACCCCAGCCGCGTATATGCTGCGGGGCATGTTGCGCTGTAGTAATTGCGGGGCTACGCTGGTTCTTGCCGGCCGCAAGGGCACGGCGCCGCATTTCCAGTGCCATCGCTATGCCAGAGGGCAATGCCCGGTATCGCACGCGCTCTCCCTCCGCAAGGCCAACGCTGCTGTGATCGAGGGGCTGAGAGACGCCGTGGATAACCTCAGCTTCGCCCTCGTCCCGCGGCGGGCAGACCCCGTAGGCAAGCAAGGCCCGGATTACGCGAGACTGATCGAGCAGGAGCGCCGCAAGCTCGCGCGCTGCAAGGATGCCTATCAAGCTGGCGTTGATACGCTCGAGGAATACCGTGCCAACAAAGCCCGATTAACAGATAGCATCCAGAGCCTGCAGGAGCAGGCAGCCAAAGCTACTGGCGGCGATGCGGAGACATTCGACCGAGCTGCCTATGCGCGCAAGGTTGCCGGCGTCGTAAAATATCTCGAGGGCGACGCCGACGAGGCCGCTAAAAATGAGGCGCTGCGGTCCGTCGTCGACCACATTACCTATGATAAGGCTAATCAGCGCCTCATCATATATTTTTACAGTTGATATATATCTAAATGCAGTACGGCGGCCCTGACGGCGAGCTCGGCGCGTCGCTGCGCTACCTGAGCCAGCGTTACGCCATGCCCTACCCCGAGCTGAAGGGATTGCTGACGGATATTGGAACGGAGGAACTCGGGCATCTGGAGATGATCGGCGCCATCGTCCATCAGCTGACGCGCAATCTCTCCGAGGAGGATATCCACGCCGCGGGCTTTGACGCCTACTTCGTCGACCACACGGCGGGCGTCTATCCGACGGCGGCCTCGGGCTTCCCGTGGAACGCGGCGTCCATGGCCGTCAAGGGCGATCTGATCGCCGACCTGACGGAGGATCTGGCCGCCGAGCAGAAGGCACGCGTGACGTATGACAACATCCTGCGCCTGTCCGACGACCCGGACGTCAACGATGCCATCAAGTTCCTGCGCGCCCGCGAAATCGTCCACTTCCAGCGCTTCGGCGAAGCAAAGCGTACAAGATGGAGAGTTACCAAAAGAGCTGCTGAACAGAACAGCCGCAAGTCATCAAAAATGGTGGCTTGCGGCTGTTTGACTCTGAAATCCATGGTAATGGGCGCACACCCTCTCACGGCAAGTTTTCTCCGTTTCCCTCAATGCGGCCATCCGTCATCTGAACGATCCTGTCACAGCGTTCGGCAATCGAAGGGTCGTGCGTAACGATGATCAGCGTCTTGCCGCTTTCCTTGCAGAGCCGCATGAGGAGATCCATGACATTCGCTTTGTTCGCCGCGTCCAGTGAGCCGGTGGGTTCGTCCGCAAGGATGATCGGCTGGTCACAGACGATTGCACGGGCGATCGCCACCCGCTGCCGCTCTCCGCCGGACAATTTGCCCGCCTTGCGGTTCAGCTTGTCTGATATGTCCAGCTTCTGCGCGATCTCCCTGATTCGTGGCTTATGCTCCCTGCGCCTGATCTGCCTGTTGTAAAGCAGGGGGATTCGGATGTTGTGATATACAGTTTCATCGTCCAGCAGGGCGAAGTCCTGCACAATATAGCCGAACGAAGCATTTCGGAAAGCGCTGCACCGCCTGTCGTTCATGTTCAGGACTTCCTCTCCATCCACGGCGACGCTTCCGGAATCCGGCTTCAAAATCAGACCGATAATGTTCAAAAGTGTGGACTTGCCGCTGCCGGAAGGTCCGACAATGGCGACGGCTTCGCCGCTTTCCACGGAAAGATCGGCGTGATTCACCGCTTTTACGGTGTAGTGGCTGGTTTCATAGCTCTTGCAGGCTTGTGTAACGGTGATTCCCGGCATAGCTCATTCCCTCCTTAATCCCTGTGAAAATTTAGATACAAATCGCTGCTGCACAATACTTGTGACAAGGAACGCCGAGCCCATGGTGGCTGCGAATACCATGAGTAGATTCAGCGGCGACGCGAGCCTGTTCAATGACAGGATCAGGAGCGTTCCCGCAAGCGGGATCACATGGTATCCCAACACGAACAGATACATCCTTGCAAAGATAAACCGCTGTGTTGCGCCAAACAGATGATGCACCGCATATTCCGGGATCCGGCGGCGCAGGATGCGATAGGTATTCAGCAGCAGCGCACCGAATAAAACCAGCGTGGACATGATGTAGAACAGAAGATACGCCTGATGGGTGCGGGTGCTGCTTGCGGCGGAAAGCCGCAAAAAGTTTTCCGTTGACTGTATCTCCGCATAGGCGGAATAGTTTTGATACAGGAACGACCTGACATCGGCGGTGCTTTCCTCTGTGGGTTCGGCAAGAATCAGACGGTCTATGAACATATCCACCGATACGTGCGGAAACGCCGCGAGGGAAAGGGCATCCTCACAGGATGGCGAGAAGACATAGAGCGTTTTCTTCAGATTCTCCGATGCGGGTGGAATGTAGTGCAGCGGATGGTAAACGTCCATATCGGATGGAACAACGGTTACTGTGCATTCGTGATCTCCGATGCGGAGCGTTTTTCCTTCGTCCCCGGCGCAGTCCGGCGAAACCGCGGCGATGGGTGCATCGCTGCCTGCCGGAAACGGGAATGCTGTCAGCCGGGTGTAGGCGCCCACATAAACGATGGTCTGCTGATACCCGCCGATGCCGGGGAGAAGGACGAGGCTGCCGAGGTTGTCATGCTTTTGAAACAGATCCACGAGGCCCTGCTGCCGCCCACTGCCTGTGCTGATAGGCTGTGCGGTAGTTTTCCGGTCAGCCGCTGTCATAAGACTGCTCAAATCCTTTACCCGCACCATGCTCACATCGTTTTGCGTAAAGCGACGGATTGCATCATTTTGTGACGCGACATGCTGGTAGCTCAATCCCACCAGCACGAAAGCCATGATGGACATTGCGGTCAAAAAGCCGTAAAAAATGACCCATCCGGTATCCTTGACCAAATCCCGGACCACCTGCCTGATCAGTGTCATATCATGTTCCCCCTTTCCCCAGTCGTGCGGCTGTTCCGCAGTAGCCCGCCCAGTTCAAAATCAGTGAGAACAGTACAAACCCTGCCGTAGTACCTATCAGCAGCGTGGTCAGATCACTGCCCGGCATATAGGTCAGCCCCCGGTACAGCGCCACGCCGAAAAGCAGAGCAGCAGTCAGTGCAATACCCATCGCCGTAAGGGTGGAGCGGAGGAACAGCCGTGCTTTTGACAGCCCAAACAAATGATAGATTTGATAGCGGCGGTCATTTTCCCGATACATGGTCAGCACCACATAGGAGAAGCAAAAGATCAAACCGAGCATGGCAGCGGAAATCGCTCTGGAAAGAACGCTGTCCGTCAGAAGCTTCGCCGCCAGCGCGGGAAGGCTCAAACGCTGCCGCTGGTCAGTGACCGTATAGCCGCTATTCTCAAATAGTGCCGTCAGACCACTGGTGTCCGTGCTATCTGTGAAGTACATTCCATCCTTCGCCCCGCTCATGGACAACGGATAGAGAAACCCTGCATTGGAGATAACGGAAGGCACATCCCGTTCCCGATAGGTTCCCAGTACAGGCAGCCCCAGCGCGTCCGGCAAAAACCGTCCGTCGCGCACATAGGTTTCCGAAAAAGCCGCGTCCTCTGCGGTTAATACGCCCTGCGCATCACAAGGCAGCGAAAGCCCGATGGCTTCACGGAGCCAATCCGAACCGTCCAGAATGCCGCAGCCTGCGGCAAACCCGTTCTTGTATAGGATTGTCGCCTCGTTTTCCAATGCCCAGCGTTCCAGAAGCGCATACAGTTCATCGGACGGCACGGCGGCGCTTGGCGTGCCTGCGTCCTCCTCAGGATGAAGGTATATCCGGGAGAAGTCCGCGACAGTAAAGGATTGCAAGCCCGACACGGGGCTGAAATAGTAGTCCAAGTAAATGATGGAAACGCCCAGCCCAATGCTCGCAAGAATCAGGATCGAGCACAGCAGGGCAGCCCAGTTCTTTTTTCGCATAGCTTTACCCTCCGTCCTCTCACAGCGCAATATGCCGTGTGGCGCAATCGCTCACATAGGGATCATGTGTCACAACAACAATGGTTTTCCCCTGTCGGTTCAGCTCTTTGAGAATATCCATCACATAGCTGCGGTTGCGCTCGTCCAGACTGCCCGTAGGCTCATCCGCAAGGATAATGTCTGGGGATTTTGCAATGATTTTTGCCAGCGCCACCCGCTGCTGCTCACCGCCGCTCAAGGTGTAGACCTTACGAGGCTCATAGCCCGAAAGCCCCACCTGTGCCAGCGCATCCGCGATGCGTTCTTTCTCTGCCTTGCCCTTTGCTTTACCGAACCGGGTGGCGAGCTTCATGTTGGCTTCCACGGTGTCGGTGTCCACCAGCCCGTAATTCTGAAACAGGTAGGACAGCTTGTGCCGCCGCAGATGAACCGCAGCGCGGGAGGAAAAGGACGGGTTTCTTGCGCCGCAGAGGGTGACGCTGCCGCTGTCCGGTGTTTCCAGCAGTCCTATGATGTTCAGGAGAGTTGTTTTTCCGGCTCCGCTTTCGCCCTTGATGGCGACAAACTCTCCGGCTTCAATATGCAGCGAGTAATCCCGAAACAGGACTTTTTCCCCGAAGCGTTTATTGATATTGGATAAAGTAATGGCAGTCATGCTTCCGCTCCTTTCACAATCTGATAGAGGTTTTTCCGGGCAATGCTGCCGCAAGCAAGCAGCGTGATCAGCAGCTCCGCGAGAAACGCACCCAGCAGGATATTGTAGTCAAGCTCGATGGCGAGCTTTAAGAGCAGCAGCCCTGCCGCTACCGCCCCATAGTACAGCACCGTCAGCACGAGATGGGTGCGTATACAGCTCAAAAGGGAATGCCCTTCAATCAGGCGACAGGCGATCCTGTCCCTGTAATTGTCGCAGTAGAGCCTTGCGCCGAATAAGATCAGGCAGAACAGCCCGATCAGCAGCACCAAAGCCTGTACGCCCCAAATCATCAGCATATAGGTCAGATGATGGAGCATTTTATCAAAGGTGGCGGCGACGGTCGGTGTGGAAACGGTCGCCGCGTCAATCCCCGTTTCCCGCAGGATAGGTAGCAGCTCCGCATACGGATCATCGGTGGGAACATAGAGGAAATACGCCCCCTGTGAACACCATGCTTCGATGAAAAGCCCGTCCAGCAGGTCACCTTCCTTGACTACAAGGATGGGCGCGGGCAGAGAGCCGTTGCCCCCAAGCCCTGTGCTGGCGTTATAGGAGTATATGTCAGACGCTTTATCATCGTAGAGGACAATATTCACATCCCCGGAATTTCTCCAGCTCGCGCCGCGCTCCCGTACCTCATCTCGCCTGTATTCCTTGGACTTCGGAAGCAGAATATTCACATGGGTATCGGAAAGCAGAGCGTCACCGATCTGCTCCCCGTCCGGCGCATAGATGGGGTTGAACGCAAGGTAGTTTCGGTTGATGTGGGCATAATCCTGACCGTATGTCTCTCCCAGCATTTTCCCTTCAAACAGGTCATAATTAAAATCGTTGGCTGCCATGAGTATTCCATTGTAGCGATCCACTGTGGCATAATAGAACGCCAGATAATCCGCGCCCTCCGGTGCTCTGCCGGAATTAACATTGTTCAGAGGGACAGTCACATAGCCCTTTGTCTTTTGCGAACAGAACTCCGCTGCATGGAAGGTGTTGTAGATCTGCGTGATGTTCCGCATGGCAATGGTGAGAGAGAATAGAATAAAGATTAGAAAAGCAGCTTTCGCAAGCGTGTTTGTAATGTAGATCCCGCGCTTTGGAACTTTGCCCTTCACATACTCCGCGCTGCGCTGCCCAGAGAGGAACAACAGGGAGAGCAGGATGCCCAGTATCAGAGGAACGAGCAGCCACAGACAATCCCCCAGCAGGAACAGCCCAAATTGCCAAGTCGCCACCGGATGAAGCCACACGGCGCAAATCATGGCGGCGGCAAAAATCAGCAGAAAGCAAAGACACAAAGCAGGGGCAAAGGCTTTGATCTCCCCCAGCAGGATATTCCCCGTGGTATAGCCCTCCATTTTTTTCAGCACATTTTTCTTGCCTGCGGACAGGGTGTAGAATACGATACTGACGCAGAGCATAAAGGCGGGAATGAACAGGAAATAAAGCGGCAGTTTGGTAGACAAAAGCCTTTCGTTGGTTGCTGTTACGGAATAGCCCAAGCCTTTCAGCGCATGAAGCACCGCGTCAAGCTGTCCTTCCGCCACATACCAGGTCGCGGCGGTCAAGTCATGCTGCTGCGCCTGCATGAGTGGATAGATGACGGTATCTTGAAACAGCGAGGACAGATGCAGCGCCATAGCTCCCGGCTGCTTTGCAGTGGAAAAGAACTCGTCCGATTCCAGCCTCACGCTCCCTTTCCCGGTAGAAACGGAAAGAAAGCTGTCGGTATGGCTGGTCTTATAGTAGCGGTACAGTGGCTTGTCCCCATCCAGCTCCGCGTAGCGGTACATAATGTCTGCGCCGATCTTTCCGAGTGCAGTATCTATCTGTCCCAAAAATTCGCGGTTGCTCAATGTCTCCGGCTTTTCGAGGATTACCGCCCGCTTATCCAGTATCATGCTTTCCTCTGCGTCCTGTGCAAAATTGAACAGGGATAGTACCGAAAGCACGGTCATACAGACGGCAAAGCAAAAGATCACAAGTTTTCTCATGGTACACCTACTTTCCAAATGGTCAGACCGCTATTCGTTCTCACCCTCTCTTTTTATACCCCGCAGCTCTTTTACATTATAAAAAATACTCAATGCCAGCAGCATAGCGCAGTAGAACAGAACGCCGACTGCAAGGATCAGTTGAAAGTCGCGCCATTCCGAACAGGATGCAGTGCGAAAGCCCATGACACACAGATGCCCCAGCCCGTATGCGATAGGGATCGGGAGCAGGCGCTCCACCCGGCGGCGGGATTTTTCTTTCCTACGCAGCTTGAACCATACCCCGGTAAGGATCAGGAACAGGGCGATGTTGAATAGCAGCCAATAGCCCAAAGAAAGCCCCGCCAAAGCGACCCAGCCGCCGCTGTCGGGCGCGGTGCCGTAGATGCACACCGAGCTATCGCTGGAGCTTTCGGCGTGTCCGTTGATAAACTGCGTGAAATAAACGAGAAGCGGCTTGCCGCTCTCCGGCGCTGCGGTCACGGCCTGCGCGCCGGGTCTATGGAACGCTCTGTCCCATACGGAGGTCCACACCTCAAGATGGTAGACAGTGTTGCGATCATCGGGGTCGGCGATTTGTTGGAGCTTATAATTCGTGACCTCGTTGCCGAAAGAGAGCGTCACCGCACCGTTTGCTTCCTCCGTCACAGTCACCAGCTCCGGCGAATAGGCGAAGTATTCCGGCGCGGTTAGAAAGGAAATGACCGACAGCATCAGAGCCAGCAGCACCGCCGCTGTGCATAGGATGGTCTGCACCTTTTTCATCAGCAGAGCCTTTTTCAAACGTTTCAGCGGCGCGGCATCCATGTCGGGCTGCGGCTCTGTTTGCACCTCCACAGGCTCCCGCAGTTTTTCAAGCTCCGCACGGCAGGCGGGGCAGCTTTCCAGATGCTCCTTTACAAACTCCGACGTATCCTCCGATACCATGTTTTCCACATACAGCGGCAGAATATCGCGGATGATACTGCATTCATTTTTCATCTTTGTCAACCTCCATTCCCTTTTGGATCATTTTTCGTGCGCGGTGATAGGTGACGCAAGCCCAGTTTTCCGTCTTGTGAAACAGCTTCCCAATCTCCTTAAAGCTCAATTCGCCAAGGGTACGCCACATGAAAACCTCTTTGTGCGGATTGGGAAGCTCATGCAGCAGATGTTTTACCTGTTGGGCATTCTCGCTGCACAGCAGCATTTCCTCCGGTGATTCCTCCGCTTCCGATATAAGCTGTTCCATATCCGCTGTATGCTCTGTCCTGCGGCTTTGTTTCAGATGGGTATAGTAACAATTCTTTGCGATCTGACACAGCCACACCCGGATGTCGCAATCCCCCCGAAAGCTGTCAATGCGGCGAAGCGCACGGAAAAAGGCTTCGCTGGTAATATCCTCTGCCAGCCGTTCGTCCCCGCCGGACAGCCGCCGCACATAGAGGAACACATCCCGAAAATAGTCCTTGTATATCTGTTCAAAGTCCGTCACCTGCTCACCTCCTTGTCCCGTTCACTTATAAGACTACGCAAAAGCGAAAACCTTACAAAGAATTTCGTAAAAATTTTTGAGTTGACTACTTATTTTCCTATATTGCAAGACTGCCGCTCGGCAGTTTTCGCTGTCGGGCGGCAGATTCGGCTATGCAGTAAGAGGACCGTCCACAATCTTTACATACGCCTCCAGCTTTACTTTTCACAGGTATTGGAGCTCTCATTCTCGCCTAAGTATCGCTCTCCGCTTGCAACGGCTTCTTCCAGTATAGCATAGACCTCCGCCAAGGCGCGGACATACTGCGGGAAGTCGCGCCGTAGCTCACTGTCCTCCTCCGACGGCAGGACCGGCCTCCGCATCATACGATGAACAGTCCTCCACACCTGAAGCCTGCTGCCAGGATAGGCTTCTCTCAGCTTCTCGACCGCACGGTTCTTCGCCTTCTCCACGGCGGACTCCTTCATCATGTGATACATCCCGATCTCTTTCAAAGTTGCTTCCGGGTATCCGAACACGCCGCGGGTCTTGCCGAGAATATCTCTATCCTTCTTCGGCAGGATGTCGAACAGCTCCCGGAGGAGCTCGATGCAGACTTTGCGGTACACGGCTTGCTCCGCTGAAACGGAGAGCATCCCCGGCATCAGTCGCTCATAGGGATCGCCGTCATAGCCCTCCGGGACAAGGTCATGCACACCGAGGAAATGGGTGTTGTAGCGAACATGCCGGCTGACACGAGCCTCAGAGATGCCCAACTCCTCCGCAATTTCGCCGGTATCCTTCCATGCAACATGATACAGCCTCTGTGCCTGCCGGACGGCAGCCATCTCGTCCTTGCTCAACGCCATACAGCCAATATTCTGCTCCAGCCAGCGGGTCATGCGCCCCCTCAAATGCGGGTAGAGGTAGGTGGTGAGCGCGGCGCGGCTCTCGTCATATTCTCTGCTCTGAATCCGTGTCAGAAGCTCCACGGCGCCCTCGCCGCAGAGATCGTCCAGAATCGTTTTCGTATACGCGGAAAACTGATTCGGATGATGCTGATCTGTCATCAGGCAGTTAAACTCCGCCGCGGTTTCCTTGGCGATGCCGCGGATCAGACCGATGTTTTTATAGTACAGCTTTTCCAGCGCAGCATCATCGCCGTCATAATATTGGCGAATTAGTTGCTCGTTGGTCATGATTGCTCACCCGCCTTTTCCTTCGGCGGACGGCCCCTCGGATTGGCCGTTCTGGTGATCCCGCAGTGCTGGTAAACGCGCTCAGAGGAAATACGCTGCTCGAAAGCCTCTACGGAGATATTCGCGTCGCGCAGGGCATCATAGAGCAGATCCCGCACATAGTCCTTGGCTTTTCTTGTGTCCTCCTGTGAGATCGCGCCCCGCTGCATATCCTTCGTGATGCGGGCAAAGGCGGTCACCTTGACTTTGACCTTGGGAATGTCCTTCGCCAGCTCCTTCTGCACCTCCACAGAACCAAACTGCCGGCAGGTGTAGCCGGGCGCGTGGGGACAGGCCCCTTCGCAGTACAAAGCATGGACACCGCTCTTGAGCAGAAAATACCGTCCGCAGATGATGCAGCGGCGGATGTTGTGCCCACTGTTCAGCGCCAGCATATAATCGGCTTTCATCAGTGCCTGTAAGCTATCTGTCACATGCTCCTGACAGATAGCGACAGAGCCGTCCGGCAGCGGCCGCGGCACATAGGAAAGCTCGTAGGCATCGTGGGTCGTATAGCAGTCGCCGTTGTTGCGGATGGGATTGACGATGAGCTTTTCCGCGATACGATCATCATTGTAGAAACCGTAGAGCGCCTTCGCATACTCCTCCGGACTGTTGTGTTCCAGCTTGGATAAGCCGAACCGGATAAAATTCTGAATGGTCTCGTTGAAGGCGCGGATGTCATGGAGGTACAGTGTATAGCGGTCAAGGCGCTTCTGGTAATCACGCCATGCGCCCCTGGTGGGACCGAAGGCGCGGAGCATCTCATAATAAAAAGCCATCCCATCTTCCAGATCTGCCTCACTCGGATGGAACAGGTCGAGGGTAGCATACTCACCGCGCTGGGAGAATTGGTTTGCCACGCGCTCAAACTGTCTCTTTTGCGCTTCCGCCGTCGGCGCTTGACCCTCTGCGGGGAACACGCTGAACTGCCCCGTGACCTCCCGTATGACAGAGAAGAAAGCGTCCTCGCTCTCGTCCAGCAGCAGGCGGAACACAGCGTAGCGGCGCAGTACCCCACAGAGTGCTGTCAGCTCCTCGTTCAGCTTCCACCAAAGCTCTATGCTCCCGCTCTGCTCATATTCTTCCGCAAGGCTGGTGACCTGCTTCATGCGTTTGCTCATGGGTCGGTATTCGTCCGGCGACAGATTCAGCAGATCGGCGGTCAGCATACCGGCAGTGAACTGCCGACCGTATAGCTCCAGCGTACTGCCATAGGTGTAGAAAATGATGCTGCCCTCCATGCGTACCCCTCCTGCTAAAATCTGTCCTACATGAATTTTAATCTGTCCATGCTTTTTCTCAGCATAGCATAAATTCCTCCACAATACAAGCAGAGGAAGAAACCACGCGCCGTCCCGTGGTAACGCCTCTCTGCTTTTTTCGCTCTCATCGTTCCGATGGGAGCAATATTTTTTAAGGAGGAACAAAATTGAAAAAAGAAAACCGATTGCTGACCATCGACGGAGAAACGCTAATGAGTCAGCCGCTCACACCGCTGAACTTCGTGGTGGACACGCTGCTCTCTCAGGGCCTACACATCCTCGCAGGCTCACCCAAGGTGGGAAAGTCATGGCTGGCGCTGTGGCTGGCCGTCACGGTGGCGAAGGGCGAAGCCGTCTGGGGCATGGGCGTGAAGCAGGGTACCACGCTCTACCTCTGCTTGGAGGACTCCACCCTCCGCATCCAGAACCGCCTGTTCGAGATCACGGAGGACGCCCCAGCCAGCGTCCACTTCACCACCAACAGTGACACTCTCGGCAAGGGTCTGGAGGAACAGCTCTGCGCGTTCCTCTCTGAGCACCCCGACACGGTGCTGATCATCATCGATACGCTGCAAATGATCCGCGGCGCCGGTTATGACAACACCTATGCAAATGACTACCGTGACCTCTCCGCGCTGAAGCGTATTGCGGATGCCCACGGCATCGCCATTCTGCTGATCCACCATCTGCGGAAGGAGCTTGCCGACGATGTGTTCAGCCGCATCTCCGGCACAACGGCCATCAGCGGCGCGGTGGATTCCAGCTTCACGCTCATTGAGGACAAGCGCGGCAGCGGCAAGGCAACACTCTCCTGCATCGGGCGCGACATCGAATACCGGGAACTGACGCTGGAGCGCAACGCGGAAAATGTGTGGGAGCTGGTGTCGGACAGCCGGACGCAGCCGGAGCTGCTTGGCGGACGGATCGTCATTCTTCTCTCTGAGCTGATGCGTGACCGCGCGGAATTTATCGGCACTCCCACGGAGTTGTCCGCGCAGATCGACCCTGCGGGCAGCGAGTGCATCACGCCGAAGAAGGTATCCCGCCTGATCCTGCAAAGCGTTGCCGCACTAAGCAAAATCGGCATTTCCGCCGTGGTGCGCCGCAGCAACGGCAAGCGGCTCATCGAACTGCGCCGTGCCGAAAGTGACGATGCACAGGGTACCCAAGCTGTTGACCCTATCGACCCTGTCGATGTCTCAGGCGGTGAAAACGCCCCGTGTTTCGCCCCGTGAGCCGCTGTGTGCGCGGTTAGGGGGACAGGTGGCGTATGTACCCGCCGAAGCCCTTTGAAACGAACGTTGCGGCGTTTGTGGGCGATGTGTGAGAGATCCTTGCGAATACTGTTCCGACAAAGGAGAAATGAGTCATATAGGGGTGAGTTTTTCCTCCTGACCATGCCCTGTTTCGGAGATTGTAGCCCCTTGTTTACCCGTTCGATTAAAGCACAGACCGGCTATAATTTGTCAAGCCGAAATCTCATTTGGGATGTAAGGCGTATAGGCCTTGTTGTCCCGCATAACGGCGTAAATGATGGAGACCATCTTCCTGCAGGCGTGGCCCACGGACGCCATGTAGGGCTTCCCTTCATCTCGTTTTTTCTGAAAATAAAGCTTTAGCGCCGGATCGTGAAGCACCGCTGATGAAGCCGCCAGCCAAATGGCGTGCCGCAAATACGGTGACCCTCGTTTGGACATACGGTTTCTGACGCCGTTGTATTCACCGGACTGCCGCATGGTTGGGTCGATCCCCGCGTAGGCGGCAAGCTTTGCCGCGGAGGAAAAACGGCTGATGTCTCCGATCTCGCTGAGGATGTACGCGCCAAGGGTCGGGCCGATGCCGGTGATGGTGGTAATCGGCGTGTCCAGAGTTTCCATGATCTCCGCGATCTTGCGGTCCATTTCTCGTACCTGCTGTTTCAAGAAATCAAGGTGCTTTGCGTAGAGCCGGATCATCGTGCTGAAAACGTCGCCGGCCATGGCGAAGCCAAAGGAATTGCGCG
>OGXA01001461.1_pt1 | contig 19309 bp, 20 predicted proteins | sample 1576171 | NCBI WGS metagenome assembly OGXA01 (sample SAMEA3541587, study PRJEB24748) | human gut metagenome | biome: human gut; feature: human-associated habitat; material: faeces | place: China | collected 2012 | reverse complement strand
GCGGGGAGATGTCGCGCAGCGACAGAGGGGACGGGCACCGGTTCGGTGGGGGACCACCGTAGGTGGTGGAGGGATTAAACGGTTAATCTTTTTTCTCCTGTTTCTTCTCCAGCTTGGTCTTTACCACTTGCAGTAGGACAATCAGCGCCAGCCCGATCAAGAAGAAGACAATGCTGAAATTGTCTTTATTGAGGATCGCATTGGCTTTATCCACCGTTACCGGACCGCTGACAATGGCGTATAGAGAGCCGATGAGCATACCTAAAATCAGCATCACCATTTGACCGCGATACTTTTCCAAACTCTTTTGGATCCCCTTAACGGATACCAGCGCGCCGCAGATAATGCCCACGCCAAAGACGATGATCATGGGCAGCACCCCAAAGTGCAGGTGCAACAACTCTTTGACCCCACTGATCACCGGCAGGTACACGCCGAAGATCAGCAGCACGGTGGAGCCGGAAATGCCGGGCAGAAACATTGCGGTAATGGCAACCGCGCCGGCCAGGAACAAACACAGTGCCGTGGGCACGGAGAAGTGCGTCAGATCCACATCAACCACCTGTACCTTGGAATTCATATAAGTCAGCGCCGCCACAATGGCAATACCCAGAATAACAAAGGGCGTGTATTGCCACTTCTTTTGGATACAGGCGTACTCTTCCTTTGCAATGATAAAGATAGAGGGGAAAATGAAGCCCAGGAACAGGGACGACACGGCATAAATATTGGTCTCAAAGAATTTGGTGAGCACCAATACTGCCAAAATCATACCCAAAGCCCAGCCCAGCAGCAGTTTAATGAGATAGATCAGGCCTTCTTTTTTCTCTTCCTTCTTGCCGTAGAATACCTGGTTAATAGAGCCGATGAACTTGTCATAAAATCCCAGAATCAGCGCAATGGTGCCACCGGACACGCCGGGCACGCTATCCGCCAGCGCCATACAAAAGCCGTTGATCATTGTTCGGATCATAAATTGTCCTCCTGATTTGTAATATCCTCCATACTATATCACATTTTGGCGGCATTGTGTGCACTTTTTTGCAAAATTTAACCGGGAATTAACAAAGAAACAAAAAGAACGGACCGACAAAGGATCGGTCCGTTGTGTATGCAGTGCATATTTTTATTCTTGGGTTTGGGCAGCGGCACGGGCGGCAGCTTCTTTTTCTGCTCGCCGCTGGGCGCGCTTTTTCTTGGCCTTGTAGCCCAGCAGTTTATCCACCCACTCTTGAGGGGTGGTGCAGGTGCCCAAGGTTACGGTCTTGGCGCCATAAATGCCGTGGAAGTCCGACCCGCCGGTCATCAGTAAGTCATGCGCCTTGCAAATTTCTGTCAACCGGTGCACATCGTCCTCCGTTGCAGAGGGGTGCCACACCTCAATGCCGTCCAGTCCCAGGTCAATGTATTTCTCAATTTCGTCAAAGTTGTCATAGAACGCCGGATGCGCCAGTACGGCAATACCGCCTGCACCGTGCACTTCCTCCAGCACTTCCTCAATGGATGGGTACTTGGTGGGCGCCAGCACGTTGGTCTCGCTCTCCCGGCTGAACAGCGCATGGAACAGATCGCCGAAGATCTCATTGGTGTAACCGGCGTCCATCAAGGCGTGCATAATATGCTGCTTGTATAGGTTGGTGGAGCCGGAAGCGTGAGAAATAATAAAATCTGAGGTAATGGGGAAGCGCCCGGCCACCTTGAGCATCATAATCTGCCCGGCCCGTTTGCGGGCGATGGAGGTGCGCTTGCACAGCCCTTCCAGCCGATCCGGCGCATCTGCCAGATAGCAGAGAATGTGCACCTTTTTGCCGGCCTCATTATCAATGGCACTGATTTCCACGCCGGGGATCACATTCACCCCATAGCGTTTGCCGATCACTTTGCCGCGTACGGTACCTGCAAGGCAGTCATGGTCAGTAATGGCGATGGTGTCAATGCCGCTTTTTTGGGCAATGACGATTAGATCCTCGATCCCCACAGAACCGTCGCTGAGTTTTGTATGACAATGTAAATCTGCGGCCATAACCATACTCCTTCCAAAGGATAACCGTGAAAATTAGACAAAATTTGTCCTGTTCGTATATTTTACCATTCTAAAGCCGGTGTTGCAAGAGTTTTCTTGTATATTCTACCAAAAAACAGCGGTCTTTTTTTGTCACTTTTGCTCAAAATCATTCAACGCCCGGTACAATCGGCTTACCGGCAAGCCCACCACATTGAAGTAATCGCCCTGAATTTCCTGCACCAGTAGGCTGCCATAGCCCTGTATACCGTAGGCGCCGGCCTTGTCCATGCATTCGCCGGTGGCAATGTAGGCGTCGATCTCCGCCGCCGTCAGGTCAAAGAAGCGCACCCGAGTCTCGCAGGAGAAAGTCAGATGCCGTTCTCCTTGTACCAGGCTCACGCCGGTAAACACGCTGTGCCACCGCCCGCTTAGGCGAGCGAGCATTTGCCGTGCTTCTGCTTCATCGGCAGGCTTGCCCAGAATAGTACCGTCTACGGCCACCACTGTGTCGGCACCGATAACAATCTGCGCTCCGTTGTTCAGAGGCAGCGCCTTGCGCAGGGACAGCTGCTCCACGGCCGCTGCCGGCGCGATACCGGCGGGCAGGCTCTCGTCCACATCTGTACCCTGTACGGTAAAATCCCGGGTGATATGCGCCAGCAGTTCACGCCGCCGGGGCGAATTGGAAGCTAAGATTATCATAACGCACCTCGCTGATACAGTCCTCGGGTGTAGGGAAAATCGGGTTTTTGCCCGGCAGCGAACAGATCCAGCACCTGCTGTACCTGCTGCTGACTTTCAACAGAAAAATAAAAATGTGCATAGGCGGTGTGCATTTCTCGCATACGGTCGCCCATATAAAGCGGTACGCCGTTGAGCAGTTGGGTGCAGCCGTAGGGATTGCACACCACGGGAAAGGTGCAGCCCTTGCGGTCGGTCAGCCGGCCTTGCTTTTGGCAGGCGGCGCAGCCGATGTGCGCCTGCACCGGACAGTTGCGGGTGAGCATTAAGGGCAGATGACCGTACACCAGTGCGCCCACATCGTTGCCGTTTGCCGCCAGGCGGTTTACATCCTCTTGTCGCAGTTCAAAGCTGGCCAGTGGGTGGGGCAGCAGATGTGCGGTGCGGCTGTTAAACACATTTAGTCCAAAGTCGCCGTAAGGTTCCAATCCCGCCGCCTGGGCGATCTGTACCGCGCCCAGGTCCGGGCACAGGGCGTTTTTTACGCCTGCCGCTTTCAGTATTGCCAATTCCTGGCAGATTTTATTCTCTATACCAAAGACACCCCGGGGCAGTTCCACGCCGGCGTTGTGTGCCAGCAGGGTGTTTGCCGGTGTGCCCAAGGGCAGAAAGATCCGCCGAAAGGGGTGGTTCTCCGGAATTTGCGCCGCACTTGCAAAGCGGGCGGTGTAGTAGGGCTTGCCTGCCGTGCCGCCGGCGGGCAGAGGCGGTAAAGGTCGACGCTCCACCGGTGCAGGCGGTGCGGCTTCCAAACGGTCTGCAATCTCTCGCCGCAGGGCATTCACGGCCGCTGCCGGTAAAAACAGGCCGTCGTCTATCTCTATGTCTATCTTTTTTACATAATAAGGGGTGCCGCCCCATTTGCCCAGCCGTTGCGCCAGGCTTTCCGCCGTTAGGGCAGCGTTGCGGGCAGGCTGGGGCACATCGCCGTCGGCCGTTACCGTGCGACCGTCCTCTAAAGTGGCACGCAGGGTCACCGGTTCCCCGGCGCGGCAGGAGGCTTGCAGGTTCAATCCCAGCAGGGGCTGCTCTTTTTCATAAGTGTGCGCCAAATCTCGCAGCACATCCTTGGCTGCCGTTACATCCGCCTTGCTGCGCACGCCGAACATGGCGCTGTCTCGCTGATCGGTAAAATAGCCGTCGGTAAACCCGCTGCGGGAGAATACGCTTTGCAGCTGCGCCTCGTCCGCCGGGTCCAGAACGCCGGCAATAGCGTGCTTTACCGCCGTTACGGCGGCAGCCACATATTCCGGCCGTTTCATACGGCCCTCTATTTTTAAGGACAGCACACCCAGATCACCGATTTTTTTCAAGTGGCGAACCAGGCTTAGATCCTTCAAGCTCAAATCGCAGCTGCCGCTGGCGTCTGCGGAGAAGGGCAGGCGGCAAGGTTGGGCGCAAAGGCCCCGGTTGCCGCTGCGGGCGCCCAGTACAGAAGACAGATAGCACTGCCCGCTGACGCACATACAAAGTGCGCCGTGCACAAACAGCTCCAGCTCCATTTGGGTGCTGCGGCGAATCTCCTCGATCTCGGCGGCAGTCATCTCTCTGGGGATGACCGCTCGGCGAAAGCCCATTTTCTCCAGCGCTTGAAACCCGGCAGGCGTGGTAACGCTGCACTGGGTGGAGGCGTGCAGATGCACACCCGGGTACACAGCTGCCAGCGCGGCAGCCAGTCCCAGATCTTGCACGATAAAAGCGTCTACCCCGGCGTCCAGCGCGTTACCGGCAGCCGCAGCGGCACCGGGCAGCTCGCTGTCGCTGACCAGGGTATTTAGAGTCATATAAACTTTTACGCCGCGGGTGTGGCAATACTGTACGGCTGCTTGCAGCTCCTGGGGCGAAAAATTGCCGGCGCCCCGCCGGGCGTTAAAGGTCTGCCCTCCCAGGTAGACCGCATGGGCGCCACAGCGAACACCGGCAATTAACGACTCCATGCTGCCTGCCGGAGCCAAAATTTCAAATTGCATATTTACTTATTCTCTGCAATGCGCTCACGCAGGGAGCTGATCTCCCGGTTGAGCCGCTCAATCTCACGGCGCGCCACATCCACTTCCATCCGGGCGCGGGCGCTGTCCTCCAAATAATCCTTGATCTGGGCACGCAGATTGTCGGAGGAAGCGGTGGATTTTTTGCAGGTGTCTGCCTTGTCCAGCGCAGTGAGCACCGCCGCTTGGGTCACGGAAAGACTGGGGTTCTCATTGATAATGCTGCGCATTTCCTTGTCCAGCTCCTCGGCCAACTCCTCCACATACTCCGGTGCGTCATCGGTGAGCACCGTGTAGGCGGAACCGCCGATCTTTAAGTGTACTCTGTTTTTTGCCATTGCCATCACCATTGCCCTTTCGGCTCTATCTAAAGTTACAGTCGCGGCGCCGCAGCCCCGCAAGGGAACTACGCACCTATCGACAAAATATCCTACTTTTAGTATAGCAAGGAAAGAAAGGCTTGTCAATCCAAATTCCCGCCCGCCGGGCGGAAAATCCTTACAGGTTTCAAAGTGTAACGATTTATTCACAAAAAGCCGTAAAATCGTTCAAAAATAATCTCTATACTATGAATCGTAAGGCGAGAGCCTTATGGGAAAACTTTTTTTCCATCTTTTCTATCATATATCCTCTATAACGGGAAGGGCCGTGGTGTTATGCTGCGGCTCTTTTCGCTTTTTATCGTGTTATGTATCGTGAACTGCGGGCTTATTTCTTTTGCCTTCCGGTTTGTTTCTTAGTCTTTGGCGCGTAGTCCTTCATGTCCGGCAATGCACCGCCGGCCACCGCCCAAAAGTACAGGCTGGCCACGCTGCAATAGGGACTGAGCCTGCGCCGGTACTTCTCAAACAATTTGCGGTCGATTTTGCGATGATGGTACACCATGCGCATGCCACGATGAATGGCCAGATCGCCGTAGCTAAGTATGTTGGGTCGCTGCATACAAAATAGCAGAATCATTTCCGCTGTCCACACCCCAATGCCGTTTAAGGACGAAAGCGCTTTTATAGCCGCATCGTCCGGCATGGACCAAACGGCCTCTATATCAAAGCTGCCGTCCAGCACCTTTTGGGCAAAATCGGTGATGTACTCTGCCTTTTTGTAAGATATGCCCAGCGCCTGTAATCCCTCCACACCGGCGCCCAGCACCGTCTTGGCATGCACGGTGCCCAGTGCGTGGCACATACGCTGCCAAATGGTGGCCTGGGCCTTGGTGGAGATTTGCTGGCCGATGATGTGGTGCACCACTGCGGAAAACAGGTCCGTATCCACCGTGCGGTGCACCGGCCCTATGCGGTCGATCACCTCTGCCAGGCGCTTGTCCTTTTGACGCAGAAAATCAAGTTCTTTTTCGCCGTAAGTAAAATACATGGTTTTTCTCCGATAACGTTTGATTTTTGTCTGTGCTTGTATAAGTTCTTTCTTTTTTTCATCGCATCTTTTCCAATTTTTTACTTTTCCTTGCCTTAAACTGATTTTTAGCAAGATATACTGAGGGCAGAAAGCAGAAAGGAAGTGACTCTATGCTCCATTCTTTATGGACCCGGGGATGTTCTGTGTTGCTGATCGGCGTTTCTTTATTGGGAAATGGGCTGCCTTGGCAGCGCGCGGCAGATGATCCGTATGCTTTTATGCCGGAGCCGGAGAATACGGTGCAGATTGCCTGCGTGGGCAACAGCGATTTGTATTCCGGCTTTGTGCCGCCTGTACTGTGGGGAAATCAAGGGTATAGCGCCACTGTGTACGCCTCTGCCCGTCAGTCACTGACCAAATCTTACGCCCTGCTGGAGCGTGTGTTTGCCACCCAGTCTCCGGAGTTGGTGGTGCTGGAAACGGATATGCTCTATGACCACAATCCGCAGGAAAGAGAAATGCCCCGGGTGCTGGCCCGTCAAACGAGGGCGAAGCACCTGGGACAGGATATGCGCAATTTAGCCTCTGTGTTTCGGCAGACCGGTGCACAAGTGACGCCCGGAGATTTTCCCTCTATTCGCCGCACCCACGGCTACCGCTACAGCACCAAGGTTACCCGGCTGGCAATGCCGGACTATATGGCAGACACCGGGGAACGGGAACAAATAAGTGCGGAAAACCGAAAAACAGCGGATCGGATTTTGCAGCTTTGCCGGGAAAACGGCGCACAGCTGTTGCTGGTGGAGCTGCCCTCCGTAACTTCCTGGAATGCAGCCCGCCATCGAGGTGTGGCGGAATTTGCAGCCGCCCGGGGGTTGGAATTTCTGGATTTGAACCTGCTGTACGATCAAATGGGATTGGACGGCGCCGTCGCTTTTCGGGACGCAGGCAATCACCTGAATGTAACCGGCGCTACCGCCGTTACCGCCTACCTGGGGCGATATATTGCCCTCCAGTACCGTCTGCCGGATCTGCGCGGCAATTCCCGCTATGCCAACCGTCAAGAGGAATGGGTATGCTACCGCCGGTTTGTAAACGGAAATGTATAAAACAGCGGAGCGATGGAGGTAAATAATCGTTTTTTGCCAAAGAAAGGCGGGAGTAGTCCCTTGTGATCGATGGTATTTGGCTTTACAAACGAATGTTGGCGTAGACCCCGTAGTGGTCGGACACATAGCCGCCGTTCAGGTCGTTTAAGACGGCGTAGCCGTTGCCGGTGCCGCTGGTAAAGATAAAGTCGATGGGTTCGCTTCCGGTATCGCAGTAGCCCCACTCCTGGTAGGTAGCGGTTTTCTTGGTAGGGTCGGTGCAGTCTTGCAGCCGGGCGGCGATTCGACGGTAGGCCTCGTCCTCTTGCGTTTCGTTAAAATCACCGGTGAGCACCACGGCGGCATCTTTGCCGTACTTGGCCTGCAAGGCGGTTAGGTGTTCGATGATTACCTCGGCGCCAAAGTCCGCTGCCCGCTGGGAGGCGTTATCCAGGTGGGTGTTGAGAAACAGCAGCCGCTTGCCGGTGGTGCGGTCTTGCAGCACCACATAGCTGCAAATACGGTAGCAGCCGGCTTGGCCGGGCTGTCCGTTTTCGTCCGTGTAGGTGTAGCGACTGGCTTTGTTCGGCGTTTCACTGAGCCAAAAGGTGTTCTTCTCTAAAGCGGTGTACTTGGTTTTATTCCAAAAGACCGGGTTCATCTCGCTGTTCCAGTCCGTAGCGTCGCCGCCCCGCTGCACGCCGTAGACATCGTAGTTCGGCAGGGTGGTTTGCAGCGCTTTGTACCAGTAGATGTTCATTTCCTGGGTGCCGATCAAGTCCGGCTTGCATTGGTTCATATAGGCGGCAAAGCGCGCGCAGCGGGTCATACTGTCCGTATCGTCAAAGCGGTTGCCAAACACACTGGCCACATTAAAAGTGACCGTCCGTACATCATCGGTCTCACTGCCGGGCGCGGTGTATTGCGCCGGCTGTGCCTTATAAAGGAAACAAAGGGAAAGCACAATGGGCACCGCCAGCAGGGCTGTTATGCCAGCGGTAGCCGGGTGTATTTTTTTGCCGCTGACTTTGGTGTGCAGCAGGAATTGCAGCAGGTAAATGCCAAAGGTCACCGCCAATCCGACCTTGGCCCGGGCGCCGAACCCAATGGCTAAAAAAGCCGCCAGTGCAAAGACGGCAGCGTTTATCCCAAAGGCGGTCATATTCCGCCGATCGCCGCCCTTGGCCGCGGTGAACAGGGAACAGATCAGCTCCGCGATTCCCAGCACCAGCGCGCAGAAAACGGCTGCCACCGCAAAGCCGTAGCCTTTATCGGTTATCATGGGTCGCAGGTCCGCACCGTGGTTGGACAGGCAGAGAATGATGGTGATCAGCGATACATTCTTGTGCCCGGCGTAGAACATAGGCAGGCACAGCGTGCCCAGGGGTGCCAGCAGTGCCAGCTGGCGCAGAATGTGCCAATGGGTCTGCATGGTAGAATTTTTCAGTCGGTGCCAAAAGCCGGCTTGTTTGCTGGGTGTGGATGTGGTACGCATGATTTCACCTTCCATATTTATGTTTGTATTTTGTGCAGCGGGTTTGTGGCAAGCAAATACGGATGCGTTGGCAGTCAGATGGTATCCGCCCCCTCTGTGCAGGCGGAGAGAAATTTGCTCACCCCACCATAGCGCCGATTTGCCAAAATCGGGCACACCATCCTACCTTGATTATATAAGAAGTTCAGCCGGGTGTCAATGGATAGAAAAATAAAAGGCCACGCCGGTTCGTACGGTGTAGCCAAATATGGACTCTTGTTTTTAGAATTCCAGGCGCAGCTGGGGATCCGGCCAACTGATTTGGGAGGCTTGGTGGATGGTGTCACCGGGCAGGCTGCCGCCCGGCAAAAGGGCTTCTATTCGATTGAGCAGCCGCTGGCTGTAAAACGCCGGAATATCCGTGCGCATACCTGTTTGAATAATCATGGTTTCGCTCCAAGGCAGCGGGCGACGGGGACTTGGCCGTCGGAGATGGGCTTGTCGGGTAAGCTGCCTTTATTTTTGGCGTCGTATCTTTTTTACATTCCGGTTCATCAGATGCCGACCCAAATGCCGGTACAGAAAGGTTTTTAGCGGGGACATTTCCTGATGATGAGCCTTTAGTAGATCGTCCGGTGCGTCATAAATGCCAAAGTCCTGATTGATCCCCTCACTTTGGATATAGGTGTTGTTCCGGTCAAAGTCAATGACCGGGTGCTGCAAGTCCTGGACCGCCACGCCGTAGCCGCAAAAGGCGCCGGTGCAGCCGCTGTTTTGCTGTTGCAGCCGGGTCAAATAGGCTTTGTCCAGAATGTATGCCTCCAGTTCGTACCACCGATCATCCAGGTACACCTCCACCCAACTGTGAAACACATTTTGCGGTGCGTTTTTGTACACAAAGCCGGTCATAGCACCCTTTTGCAGCGCCTTGTCAATGGTAAAGCCGTGCACCCGGCAGGGAATGCGGCACGAAACAGGGTGCCCTTGGTGTTGCACTGGCCGTAGCCGTCTGCCAAAACCTTGGAGGCGGGAATGCTGTCGTCTGTGTTGTAGCCAAACAGGATCTCGTCCCGCACAAAATTATAGATCGCCTGTACCCGCCGGAACGCATCTAGGCGGTCCCATTTTCTTTTTGCGATCAGTTGCCGTATGTTTTTGCTGGAATAGTCCAGCATTTCGGTCTCTTTTAAGTATCTGTCCATGGCGTTCTCCCCACCGCTTTCGGTGCGTATGATTTCCTTATCTGCCTTAATTATATAAAAAGTACGCCCCACCGTCAAATAGATAGAAAGAATCGTCCAGATCGTACGCTGGAAGGGCTCGTCACTCAGCATTGAAAGGTCCACTGGACCTTTCTCCCAAATTTTTTCGCTTTGCTTAAAATTTGGACACTCGTGTTCGAATCCCTACAACCCAAAACATAATAAAAAGCCGTAAAACGCAAAAGCGTTCTACGGCTTTTTGGTACGCTGGAAGGGATTCCTAAGTTTGCGCAGTCGCTACGAAACAGTCCCCCGGACTGTTTCTCCCAAATTTGTTACTCGCGGTGCTCGCCAAATTTGGAGCCTCCTGTCGGGGGTTCGAATCCATTGTGCATGGCATAAAAATAACAGGTAGACATCAAAAGATATCTACCTGTTATTGGTACGCTGGAAGGGATTCGAACCCCCGACCTTCTGGTTCGTAGCCAGACACTCTATCCAACTGAGCTACCAGCGCGTATGCAAAAGCACTACTGCGCTTTTGCTCAAATAATATAGCACATCGCATTGCAAAATGCAAGCCTTTTAGGTGATATTTTTTAAATAATCTTCCAAAAGGTCGGCGGCCAGGGCGCATAATTCGGCGCAGGGACGCTTTTTGTAGTAGCCCTCTGTGCGGGGTTCCGCCTGGGGCGTGGGCTTCACATTCGGGTCCAGTCCCAAGAGCACCCGGCACACCAGGGAGCCAGTCTCCGCCTGAAAGCCCTTTGCCACCTGTTGCACCATGGCGTAGACCTCGCTTTTCGGCCGATCGCCGTAGAGGGCAGACAGTACAAAAGTCACGCCGGAGATGGTGCCGCACACTTCACGCATACGACCCATACCGCCGCCAAAGCCTATGGTGAGCCGGGCGATGGTGTCCGGGTCCATACCTATCTTATCTTGGAAAGCCAAAGCCACCGCTTGGCTGCAATTATAGCCGGACTTGAAGTTTTGCCGAGCCAGATCGCCTTTGGTCATCAGTCCGCACCTCCTGGCATGACCTCCGGCGCCGTCTCCACAAACTTGGCGGAGATGGTCATATCCTTGCTGCCTACGGTAAAGGAATAGGTGGAGTCGGTGGACTGCAGTTCGCCGTTCATATACCAGCCGTCAAAGTCATAGCCGTCTCTGGGGGTGGCGGTGAGGGTCACATTGTCACCCTCCTCGTATTTGCCGCTTCCGGTGACGCTGCCGCCGCCCTGGGTGCGTACATTTACCCGCACGCTGCTGTCTTGGGTTGTGGTCGTCTGTTTTTTGGTGGTGGTCTCTTTCTTCGTGGTGGTCTCCGTAGGCTTTTCGGTGGTGGTTTCCGCAGGCTTCTCGGTGGCATAATTGTTATTGGTATAGTCTTCATCATCGCTGACGGGGACAGAGACGGTGGTGTCCGGCACCGTGGTGGTTTCCTTGTCGTGATTGCCGGAGGCCACGGCGATGATGATACCCACCACCACGGCAATGAGCACCACGCACAGCACGATAATGATGATCATGCTCTGCTTATTCTTTTGCTGCAACTTTTTTTCTTCCTCCGGGTTCGGCCGGGGGGCAGGTGCGGGTGCGCCGCCGGGTGTTGCGCCGGCAGGTTGCTGATCTGCTTGCGCGTTCAGCTCATTTTCATCATATAGGGGGGAACCGCATACTTCGCAGATATAGCGGCTGTCATCGTTCTCCGCTCCGCAATTTTTACATCTCATATCTGAAACCTCGCTTGTTGATTTTCGCTTGATGAACAGGGGCGAAAAATGCCCCTATCTATACAAAAGTATAGCACACTGCCGTGCAAATCGCAATAAATATGTTAAAAATACAGGCGATATGAAAAATTAAACACTAATTTTGTAAATGGGGCTTGACTTTTTGGTAAATTTAATATAAATTTTATATGTACGTTTTTGTAAAACGGATTTCGACTTTTGAAAGGGGAAACTATACGTATGAAGAAATACGCATTCAAGGGCCTCGGTTTGGTGCTGGCAGTTGCACTGATCGTTGGCTGCTTTGCCGGTTGTGCAAAGATCAACTATGTGACCGACGGCGCGATCCAGGCAATCAATGAGGTGAAGGACGGCAGCTGGAAGACCAAGGGTCAGAAAGACGCTGCTACCAGCGAGGCAGATTATGATAAGCCCGTGATCGAGGAGTTCAAGGCCGGTACTTACGGCGGCGTTGAGTTTAAGGATGTGGCCGCTGTTGCCGAATATTACAAGCAGGCTTACGACTACACCAAGACCCTGACCGCCCAGTATAAGGACGAGAAAGGCCAGATCCAGACCTACTACAAGATGCTTTGCGAAGAGGATCTGGATGTACATGACATTGCCATTGACGGCAGCGTGAATAAGACCATCAACAACATGGTTCCCAGTATCGTAAAGCCCATTTACCATCCTGGTTTGAACGGTCTGGTTCCCTCCACCAACAGAGATCCTAAGTTGGATACCGACGAGTGGGACGGCAAGGGTGAGTCCCTGCAGACCAGCCGCCTGGTGGCTGATGATCTGGTGACTGCCAATGTGAAGGACAATGGCGACGGCACCATCACCCTGCAGATGCAGCCCAAGTATGTAAACATGAGTGCACCCGGTAAGGACGCACAGGGTCATATGTTCCAGTCTTTGGGCGCCATCGACTCCACCGTGGACAACATTAAGCCGCTGACCTGGTCCGAGGGCACCACTGCCGAAAACTGCAAGGTGCATTACTATGGCGGTACCGCTACCGTGACCATCGACACCAAGACCAAGGAGATCACCAAGGCCGATTATGTGATGGAAGCGCATGTGGTTGTTGCGCATGCTTGCATCGCGGTGATCCGTGATAAGAACGCCACCGTGGATGTTACCATGAAGTGGTCTGCTCCTGCCAGCGAAAAGTACATGCAGGAAAGCAAGGGCGTTACCAAGGCGTAAACACCTGTTCCGATTTTACAAAAAGCAAAGGAATTCCGCACCCCCGGGTGCGGAATTTTTTGTTTTCGGGGCGGCATAAACATAGGCCGATCGTCACGGCGTGTGGATTGGAATAAATTCACTGCGGATTTATGTTGCTTTGACGGCGGTTATCCTGTATAATGAAGTGGAACGCACCCTCGGGGGCGTATCCCTTATATTAAGGAGAACAGAATGAGCGAAAAAATACCAAATTATAATTATGATGCAGACGAGGTACTGAATGATTTTAAGTCCAAGTTTGCCTGGCCCAAGCGAGATGAAGTGCAGGCGGTGGTCAAGCCGGGCAAAATGCCCCTGCGGCTGCTGCTGTGCGCCCTGATCACTGCGGTGGTGGGCGGCATTGCCTATTATATGATACTGCCGGCACTGAATGTGCACGACACCCAGTTGTATCTGTTTTTGATCTTGTTGGTGGCGGTATTTGCCGGGTCCTTTTTCCTGGTGTGCCGGGCCAACAAGAAGGCGGAGCGTCTGGAATATGTGAAGAAAAAGACCCTGATACCGGTGGTCATTGTGGCGGTGATCGCTGTGGTGATGCTGGTGGGCTTCCTGGTAGGTGCCACCATCTTCCGTGCTTCCGCTTACAGCGATCTAATGACGGTGCAGAACAGCGACTTTGACCGGGATTTCTCCGATATCAGCTATGATGAGGTGCCCCGGATCGACGCCTCTCGGGCCAAGACCCTGGCGGACCAGCAGCTGGGCTCTTTGTCTCAGTACAAGAGCCAGTATGTGGTAGCGGACGCTACCACGCAGATCAACTACCGGGGCGTGCCCTGCCGTGTGGCAAGCCTGCAATATGCGGATGTGTTCAAGTGGGTCAACAATACCAAAAACGGCTTGCCCGCGTATATTCTGATTGATGTGGTGAGCCAAAAGGTTACTGTGGTCAACTGCGTGGAGCAGTTCGGCAGCGGTATTCAGTATTCCCCGGCGGAGTTTTTTAATGAAAAGTTAATTCGTCACCTGCGGTTCCAGTACCCGACCAAGTTGCTGGATACCCCCAATTTTGAGATCGACGAGAGCGGTCACCCCTATTGGGTGACGGCGTCCCTGACCAAGAAAATTGGTCTGTTTGGCGGCACGGATGTGCAGGGCGCCATTGTAACGGACGCGCTCAGCGGCGAAAGCAAGTATTATCCCATTGACACCGTGCGCAAGGACAAGAGCCTGAACTGGATTGATGTGGTGTATAGTGACCAGCTGCTGATTGAGCAGTACAACTATTACGGCAAGCTGAAGAAGGGCTTTTGGAACTCGATTATCTTCCAGAACGATGTGAATGTGGCCTCCAGCGGCAACGGCTATATTGCCATGAACGATGATGTGTGGGTGTACACCGGCATCACATCTTCTAAGACGGACACCTCCAACTTCGGCTTTATCCTGTGTAACCAGCGCACCAAGGAGGTGCGGTATTACCAGAACGGCGGTGCCATTGAAACCTCTGCTATGGAGTCTGCCCAGGATGCGGTGCAGAACTTTGGTTATGCAGCCACCTTCCCCATTTTGCTGGATATTGAGGGTCAGCCCTCCTACTTTATGAGTCTGTACGGCGACAGCAATACCGTCAAGGGCTATGCGTTAGTCAGCCTGGAGGATAAGACGGTGGTAGGCACCGGTCTGATCGATACCAACAGTGACGCTAAGGCGTTAAATACGGCGGTGGAGAACTATATCAACGCCATGAAGGACAAGGGCTGGATCGCCAAGACAGTGAACGCAGCGGATTATGTAAAGGACGAGGCAGAGATTGCCACGGCCGGCGGAGAACAGACCGGCGGCAAGACGACGGAGACGCCCCAGCAGTCCCAGTCCACAAACGGCAAGACGATCACCGGCAAGATCACGGACATTAAGTCCTCGGTAAACGACGGCAACACCGTTTATTACTTGCAGGTGGACGGCGTGTATTACTATATCCGGGTTACCGATTGTATGCAGGTGCTGCTGCTGCAAAAGGGCGACACGGTAGAGATTACGCCACAGGGTGACGCCAAGGACGGCTTTGCCCAAGCTGCCGCAGTGAAAGCAAAATAACAAACAAAAATCCCCTGCGTGCCGCTTGGCATACAGGGAATTTCTTTGCCTGACAGGCCACAGAACGGTCTGTCGGGCATTTTTATTTGGTTTCTGTAAAAGGAGACGGCTTGGCTAAAAACGCCTTCAGTGCGTCCATTTGCTCCATGGCATTGCGGTAGCCGGTTTGATAAATCTGCTCCAGCTTGTCTGTGTTGCGCTCTAAGGTGGGGCAGTGCAGCGGATGGTCCGGTGCAATCACAAAGGCATCGCCTCGGCCTTGGGCGTCCCACACGGCTTCCAGTTGGCGGTTGTATATTTTATACCGGTTCAGTATCGCCCGGGTCATCAGCGGATATTTGCGGAATATACGCCGAATCAGGCGCGCATGACCCATAGGCTGCTTTTGATAATTTCGATCTTGCGTAAGCACCACGACTGCCTTTTGGCACCCGTCCTCGTAGGCGTGCGCCAGGGGAATGGAGTCGGTGACTCCGCCGTCAAAGTACCGGTCTTTGCCCAGCACAACCCCCTTGGTGGCGCCGGGCAGGGCACAGCTGGCCCGCAGAATGGGGCAGCCCCGTTTGTGGAAGTCCTTGGGGTACATATATTCCGCCTTGCCGGTGAGGGCGTTGGTAACCACCACGCACAAGGTGGTGTTCGCCCGGTCATAGGCCTCTTGGTCCAAGGGGGACAAATCGTAGCTTAATTCCCCGAATAACCACTCGCCGTTTAAGAATTCGCCGTTTTTTACCATGTTTTCCAGGCTCATAAAGCGTTTGTCGCCGCTGTACTGAATGGAAATATCATGTTGACGACCCCGGCATTTGCCGATGTAAGACACAGCATTGCAGCTGCCTGCCGACACGCCGATAACATAAGGGAAGGTGATCCCCTGATCCATAAAGGCGTCCAGCACGCCGCTGGTGTAGATGGCACGGTTGCCGCCGCCCTCCAGCACCAATCCGCAGGAATACATAGAATACCTCCAAAAAAAGTTAGGGGACGGCGAAAGCCATCCCCTCATTGCATTGTATTTTGCTTATTTGGCAGCCTTTTTAGCAGGTGCCTTTTTCTTAGGTGCGCTCTTCTTGGCTGGCGCCTTTTTCTCAGCCGGCTCTGCCTTTTCCTGCACCTGGGTGTCCGCAGCGGCAGTCTCTACGATCTCCAGATCGTTATCGCACTCGAAGAAGTCGCTGTCGTCGAAATACTCTGCCTCTTTGGGAGCAGTCAGCTTCTGGATCGCAAGATATACGGCAACGGCCACGCCTGCAATGGCAACGATGGCACTGATGACTTTCATGATCGTTTTGAAATTCATATTAATGAACCCCCTTATAAAATCTGTTTCTATTATAAATGGATTTGGCGGCAAAGTCAAGCGCCAAAACAGCAGAAAGATGTCTACTTTCGCAAAAGCAGCGGCCGGTGACAAAAAAAGAACGCTCCCTGCAAATGCAGGAAGCGAAAATTCGATAGAAACCGAGTGTCGGCGCTTATGCGCGGTTCAGTTTGCTGACCAAATTGCTCTTTTTGCGGGCTGCGGTGTTCTTGTGCAGCAGGTTCTTGGCAGCGGCCTGGTCGATCTTCTTGCAGGCAAACTGCACAGCCTGGGTCTTGTCCTCAGCGTTGGCATCAATAGCGGCATTTGCCTTCTTGATGGCGGTCTTGAGGGCGGTGTTGCGGGCCTTGTTGTTGGCGGCCTTTACAGCGTTGACCTTGACTCTCTTTTTAGCAGACTTAATGTTGGGCATGGTTTTCACTCCTTTAGCGGTGGATTAGGTAGAAGGGCATAGCCCCGTTTTCTTTTTAATGCCTAAACATCATAGCACACGCAAATCTAAAATGCAAGTATTTTTTTCTTTCTGGACATACTTTTATTGAAAAACTATGAAAATCAGGTGAAAAATATGGAAAATCGCACAGATTTGGCACTGGAAAGCTATGAAAATCAGCGAAAAACTGTGCTGCCCGGCGTAAAAGTGCGGGAGCAGGATGGCATTTCCGTGGTGGAAGTGCTGGACGCCCGAGGCGAAAAAGCCCTGGGCAAACCGGTGGGTAAGTATATCACCTACCGGGTGTCGCCCATGGCGCAGGAGACCCAGCTGTTTGATGGGCGGCTGGAGCGGATCGCCGATCTGCTGCGGGGGCTGCTGCCGGATCACCCCACCGGGGTATTGGTTGCCGGGGTGGGCAACACCGCCATCACTGCGGATGCGTTGGGGCCGGAGACCAACCGCTATGTGTTGGCCACCCGTCACATTGCCGGAGAACTGCGCCGGGCGCTGGGACCGCTGACGGATGTGTCCACCGTTACCACCGGGGTGCTGGGCAACACCGGTATGGAGAGCGCCGAGGTGGTGGCGGGTATGGTTCACACGGTGCACCCGGATTGCGTGCTTGTGGTGGACGCGCTGGCGGCGTCGTCGGCGGATCGGTTGGGCACCACGGTGCAGCTGTCAAATGCAGGCATTGCCCCCGGCTCCGGGGTGGGCAATCATCGGCGGGAGATCAGTGCCCGGGTGCTGGGCGTGCCGGTGGTGGCACTGGGTATTCCCACGGTGGTCAGCAGTCGGGTGTTGGGCGGTACGGCGGAGGAGATGTATGTGACCCCCAGAGAGATCGACCAGCTGATCAACCGAGGGGCCAAGTTGCTTGGTATGTCCATCAATGTGTGCCTCCAGCGGCACTTGCAGCCCCGGGATCTGTACACGTTGGTGGGATAATCCGGCGCCGGCGTGCATATTCTTATATGAGAATAAAAGCAGGACGAAGCCAAAGGAGCTGGATATGAAAAAAGAACGGGCGGCCTTCTTTTGCAATATTGCGGCGGCGGTATTGGTCACGGCGGTGCTGGTGAGTGCGGCACCCCGGATCTCTGCCGTCGGCGCGGTGGGTCAGCGGGTGGCGGCGGTGTTTTCGCCCACCTATTTCAGCAGCAAAATAAATACAAAATTTTCTACTATAAAATCGGCGCAAACGACGCATACTAAGACTACCGCGACCCGGGAGGCTCAGGCAATGCACCCCATTTCAGGGAAGGACAGCGACCCTTATGCGCACATTACCGAGACCCCGGCGGATGTGGCTAAGCTGATGCAGCAAGAGAAAAAAGTGATCGGCAGCCAAAAGCAGGTGGGCAAAACCAGCGAGGAGAGTTACCAGGGCGGGGGGACGATCTTGTCTTTCGGTTCGCTGGCAATTCAGAGCAAGATCCCCGCTTCGTTTTATCGTCCGGACATAGAGGCACTCCTTAAACAGAAGGCGGCCCTGTCCGTGCCCAACGCGGCCAAGCCGACGGTGCTGATCTATCACAGCCACACCACAGAGGGCTACACCCTCCTGGACGCGGGTTATTATACCAAGTCCACCGACCTGCGCAGCGACAGCAGTACCCAAAATATGGTGCGGGTCGGGGACGAACTTTGCGCGTATCTGGAAAAATGCGGGATCGGCGTGGTGCACGACCGCACCACCCACGACAAGGACTACTCCGGCGCCTACGACCACTCCCGCAAAACGGTGGCGGGGTATTTGGAGAAGTACCCGTCCATAGAGATCACCATTGATGTGCACCGGGACGATATTACATACGATAATAAGACCAAGGTGAAGCCTACCGCCAAGATCAAGGGAAAAAAGGCCGCCCGGATGATGATCATTGCCGGGTGCGAATACAATCGGGTCAAGAACTTCCCGGACTGGGAATACAACCTGCGCTTTGACCTGGCAGTGCAGCAGCAGGTGGAGAAACAGTACCCGGGGCTGATGCGCCCCATTCTCTTTTCCGAGCGTAAGTATAATATGGATATGACCCGCAATTCCTTTTTGCTGGAGGTAGGCACGGACGGCAACACGCTGGACGAAGCCTGCTATTCCGCTCGGCTGTTTGCCACCGCCTTGGCCCGGGTTATTCAGGATTATGAAAAATAAGGAGCCGTTATGAAGAAACACCCAACCCCCATTTTGCTTCTGCTGTGCACAATACTGTTGATCGGCGGCACGGCAGTGGCCTACTGCAACACACGCAGCTTCGGTTTTGAGCCGGACGCCAAGTGGATCACCTATAATGACGGGGGCTTTACCGTGTATGACTTTCGGGTAGAATACAGGCAGTTGGCAGAAGGCTGGCAAAGTTTTTCGAATTTTTTTCCAAAGAAAAGTCAAACTTGTTTTTATGATAAAATGGAATTCTGATTGGTGCGCACGGCGAATACCGTGCGCTTTTCTCTGCTGTATATAATGTATATAAATAATAAAGGATTTGGAGAAACGCTCGGCAGAGTGTGAAAGAACTTGAAAAAACTTGAAAAAAAGTGTTGACTTTTGCCTTGCACTTTGGTATTATAGCTAAGCGCTCGAGAGAAGAGCGGCCGGCCGAAAGGCTGGTTAAGGACCTTGAAAATTAAACAACGACGAGAAAGTAAGGAACCCGATAAGATTCTA
>OGXA01001446.1_pt1 | contig 19435 bp, 20 predicted proteins | sample 1576171 | NCBI WGS metagenome assembly OGXA01 (sample SAMEA3541587, study PRJEB24748) | human gut metagenome | biome: human gut; feature: human-associated habitat; material: faeces | place: China | collected 2012 | reverse complement strand
AACCATGAAGGTGATACATTTCAATCGCCAACAAAAAACATTATATGGATAAATTCAGTTACTCTATTGGCCTCGGAATTGGTCAAAACTTATCAAGCATGGGAATCGAAAACCTTGCGGTAGATGATTTCGCACAAGCAATCAAAGATGTATTAGAAGGTAATCAGACGGCTATCAGCCACAATGAAGCCCGCGAAATAGTGAACAAATATTTCGAAGAATTGGAATCTAAGATGAGTGCCGTTGCTATTGAGCAGGGACAGGCATTCCTCGAAGAAAACAAAAAAGGACCGGGCGTAGTTGTCCTTCCCAGCGGACTACAATATGAAATCATCAAAGAAGGTACAGGTAAAAAGCCGAAAGCTACCGATCAGGTAAGATGCCACTATGAAGGTACATTGATCGACGGTACACTGTTCGACAGCTCTATCCAACGCGGAGAACCGGCTGTATTCGGCGTCAACCAAGTAATCCCGGGATGGGTGGAAGCTTTGCAGCTGATGCCGGAAGGTTCTAAATGGAAACTGTATATTCCGTCAGAACTCGCTTATGGCGCAAGAGGTGCCGGAGAAATGATTCCTCCTCACAGCACACTCATTTTTGAAGTAGAATTACTCGAAGTATTATAAATAAAAAATTTCAAAGCAAAATGAAAAAAGTTAGTATTTTTATGGCAATCGCCGCTGCAGCAAGCCTTGCTTCTTGTACAGCTCAAGCTCCTAAAGCAAATCTGAAAACAGACATCGACTCACTGTCGTATTCTATCGGTATGGCTCAGACTCAAGGTCTGAAAGGCTATCTGACAGGTCGTCTGGATGTTGATACTACTTACATGGCAGAATTCATCAAAGGTTTGAACGAAGGCGCAAACAAGACTAGCAAAAAAGACATCGCTTACATGGCAGGTCTGCAAATCGGTCAGCAAATCAGCAACCAGATGATGAAAGGTATCAACCAAGAATTGTTTGGTACAGACTCTACTAAAACTATCAGCAAAGAAAACTTCATGGCAGGTTTCATCGCAGGTACTTTGGAAAAAGGCGGCGTAATGACTATGGAAGCAGCTCAAGAATATACTCGTACAGCTATGGAAACTATCAAAGCAAAAGCTTTGGAAGAAAAATATGCTGACTATAAAGCTGAAAACGAAAAATTCCTTGCTGAAAACAAGACTAAAGACGGCGTAAAAACTACTGCAAGCGGTCTGCAATACAAAGTAATCACTGAAGGTAAAGGTGAAATTCCTGCTGACACTTGCAAAGTGAAAGTGAACTACAAAGGTACTTTGATCGACGGAACAGAATTCGACAGCTCTTACAAACGTAACGAACCGTCTACTTTCCGTGCTAACCAGGTAATCAAAGGTTGGACAGAAGCTTTGACTATGATGCCTGTAGGTTCTAAATGGGAACTTTATATCCCACAAGAACTTGCTTACGGTGCAAGAGAATCTGGCAACCAAATTAAACCGTTCTCTACTTTGATTTTCGAAGTTGAACTGTTGAGCATCGAAAAAGATAAGAAATAAGAAAGTTCTTTTCTAAATAGAAAAAGGAAAGAGGCGCAAAACGTTTGTGCCTCTTTTTTTTGCTTTTTCCTATTTTTTTTCTCCGAAAAGAAGAATAATTAAAATAAATCTCTATATTTGCTTACTATTTGATAACAACAGGAAATTACAATTTATTATTATGGAAAGAATAGACAACCTCGACAGGCAGATCCTAGAGATTATCTCCCAGAATGCCCGCATCCCTTTTAAAGACGTAGCAGCCGAATGTGGAGTATCACGCGCAGCTATCCATCAGCGTGTGCAAAGACTGATTGACCTAGGTGTCATTGTAGGCTCTGGTTACCATGTGAACCCGAAATCATTGGGCTACAGAACTTGTACATACGTGGGTATCAAGCTGGAAAAAGGCTCCATGTACAAATCTGTCGTAGCGGAATTACAAAAGATTCCCGAAATAGTGGAATGTCATTTCACTACAGGCCCGTACACAATGCTGACAAAACTTTATGCATGCGACAACGAACATCTGATGGATTTGCTGAATAACAAAATGCAAGAAATACCAGGTGTAGTAGCTACCGAGACTCTGATTTCTCTGGAACAGAGTATCAAGAAAGAGATTCCCATCCGCGTTGAAAAATAATTGTGATGGAGTTTCTAAATGAATATCACCTTGCAGGGTTATTCATCGGAATCTGTACCTTTTTGATTATCGGCCTTTTTCACCCCGTCGTGGTAAAGGCCGAATATTACTGGGGCACAAAATGCTGGTGGATATTCCTGATACTCGGCATTGCCGGTGTGATTGCCTCCTTAAGTATCGATAATGTGATCTTATCTTCTTTATTAGGCGTGTTTGCGTTTTCTTCCTTCTGGACGATCAAAGAGGTTTTCGAACAGGAAGAACGGGTACAAAAAGGATGGTTCCCCAAGAATCCGAAGCGCAAATATAAGTTCTAGAAGCAAAGGATTACAGTTTTTTCTCGAAAGAATTTGCATAATTCGACGGAAAATACTACTTTTGTCACCGCATCCAGTTAATGGATACATCGGGCTTTTAGCTCAGTTGGTTAGAGCAACAGACTCATAATCTGGAGGTCCTTGGTTCAAGCCCAAGATGGCCCACAAACTAAGAGGCTCATTCCTAAGGGAATAGAGCCTCTTTTAGTTTGTAAACCCTCCAGATATAAGTCTGTTGCTCTTGATTATTTATTCCTATTTTAAGCAGATGTTGACTAATTGTTGACTAATTAAAATAGAGCTAATATGCTGACTATTAAAGCTGAGATTAAAAGGAGTGAACTAAAAGTTGACGGAACTTATAACGTCAAGATTAGATTCACATTAGACCGCAAGGTAAAACGCTTATCCACCAACCTGTTTGTAACTCAACAAGACCTAACTAAATCCCTCAAATTCAAAGAGGACACTTCCATTAAGAGAGAAATAGATAGGCTTGTTCTCTATTATAGGGAACAGTGCTTAAAACTGCAATTAGACCAAAATCATTATTCATTGGATGAGATAATTGAGTTCCTAAACGGAGAGCAAGAGAAGCAACAGACCATTGACTTTATAAAGTTCAGTCGTGAGTGGATAGCTTCTACTACCATAAAAGGAGCACCCAATTACACTACTGCCATCAATGCTTTGGTACGGTTTGTAGGTAAGGAAGAATTGGATATAAATCTTATCACCTTAGACTTCTTGGAACAGTTCAAAGCATTTTTAATTGGAGAACGTGATGCACGTACCAAGAAACTAATGCAGCAAGGTAAACGTGTGACCTCTAACCGCACCCTTTCCCTCTACTTGGTAAGCATCAAGAAGCTGTTCAATGAAGCCAAACGTAAGTTCAATAAGAAAGACAAGAACCTTATTCTTATTCCTAACTCACCCTTTGAGGACTTCAAGATACCTAAACAGGAAGCTACACGTAAGAGAGCCATTCCAGCAGACATCATTAAAAAGGTGTGGAAGCTGCCTTATAAAGACATGAAGAAAGGATATAAGTCCACCTGCCGTTATAACTTGGCTAAAGATTGTTTCATTCTCTCATTCTGTCTTATTGGAATCAATTCAGCAGACCTTTACAATGCTACTAAAATGAGAGGGAACACTATTATCTATAACAGAACCAAAACCAAGGCTCGTAGATTGGATGGTGCAAAGATGATGGTAGATATTCCTAAGATAGTGCAACCTCTTATTGATAAGTACAAGGATAGCACAGGAAAACGTCTGTTCAACTTCTATCAATATTATGGGGATGAAAAGACATTTAACAAGGCTATCAATTCTGGATTGAAAGAGATTGGTTCAATATTAGAAGTAGATGATTTGGAGTACTATGCAGCGCGCCATTCATGGGCTACTATTGCATTGAACAAAGTAGGCATAGACAAATATATAGTCCATGCAGCCCTTAATCACATAGACGACTCAATGAAAGTGACAGACATTTATATTGAACGTGACTTTGTAAATGAGAACAAGGCTAACGCCAAAGTTGTGAAGTACGTGTTTGGTAAGTAAGCTAATAATTCCTCACTTGCAGCAAATGCAGGTGAGGATTATTTTTTAACTTTGTACTGAATTAGAGCAAAAAGCATTATGGATGATAATCTGTTCATTGAATATATAAACTCCCCTTATGAAGAGCCACAAGATATGCTCCCTAAGATTGATGAAACTATGCTGACTGATATGGAGAGTAGTTTAGAAACTGATTTCAAAAATGAATATCAGCATGAAGATGTTACTTCTATTTTGGAGAGCATTGAATATATCAGAATCTATTGTAGAAACTTCCCATGCTTCAATGGCTTCGATTATCAACCACTCCAAGCTCCATTTGCATACTATCGTAGTAGAGAAATCTATCTAAAAGAACTACCCTTTACAGAAGATGGATTTTATAAATTCACGTACATACAGGATGCAATAAAAAAGTTAGGGCTAAAAGCTCAACCTACATTTGAGTTTATTGCATTCTTATATCATATTATTAAGGTGTGGAGCGAGAATCAGATAACCACAAGTGGGACAAAGATTGATAACATTCTCTACTTATTGAAGGAGCAACCCAATACCAAATTAACTATGAATATTAAGGTAGGCAGTAAATCCTTCGAGTTTAACAATTCATTGTTCATTCAATCTTTATTGGAGTTCTATTCTTCCCATGACCTTGTCTCTCATGGTCTCATTGAAAGAGAGAATAAGAGAGTGAGAGAACGTACCATCCAATATTCTTTGGTCAAAACATTGTTAGACTATCTTCCCATCAAAACTGATAAGTCTGAGGGAGTCAGCTTTGTACAGGCAGAAAGAGACTTAGCTTTATGCACTTTATATCTATGTAAATTACTAATGGGTGACCCTGCATACGTTTGTACCAAAGATAACAACGCTACATTTGACAAGTTGATGAGAGACTTCAAAGACTTTAATATTACACTTCATAAGATGCTAACCTAATGATATTCAGCAACGTAAAAACAGGGATATAAAACTTACTCTTACATACCCTATTTAAGAGACATATCTTTGCACCGCTTTCAGAAAGCTGGCAGGCACGTTGCCACAGACTAATCACTGAAAGCCCCAAAGACATGAAGAACTTAAATTTATTGTTCATCGAAGGTAACCGCACTAAAATTGACAACTCTAACGTAGTTGAATCTTACAACAAGATTAAGGCATGGGGATTCATCGAAACAATGCCTATTGAATACTTCCCAATGGAAGAAGCTAAGAATAAATTAGGCGGTAGAAAGTTGTACAGACCTACTATTACTCGTAAGAAAGGGGAAGGCTCTGCTACTATCAGCAATTTCGAGATTAAAATGGTTGAAGTACAGGAAGCAGACTATGACAAGTACGACGGTGTTTGTGGCGATGGTCAGCATAGAACAATAGCCCTCATGTTTGATGAATTGAAAGATGTTACAGCTACTTATCAGCCAGTAAAACTCTCTAAAGAGAATATGGATATATTGGCTTACATATCAATACGTAACAATGGCAGGAAATGGTCTAATGATGATTTTTATGCTTCCAATATTTCAACAGGAGATACTAATGCAGACTATATCCTTAATAAAAGGAAAGAAGGCTATATTCCTGCATTCCTTTTCAATGTTTATACTCTTGGAACATCTAATCTGACAGCAGCACAAATCAAGTCAATCCAACAAGGATATAAGAAACTCTCTGACTTTAGTAAAGTTCAAATCAGCAAAGATACACAAGATAAGGGAGATAGAATCTTAGCGGCATTAGAATCTAACAGCTTCATCTCTAATGATAGGTTTACTGGACGTTTTGGAGCAGGACTGAAAGCATTCTTTACTGAATGTAAGGATATAGAAATAGTTGTAAACACTATCAACCATATCAATAAAGAGAATTGGAATAAGTACTTCACCCCAATTGCAGGTCAGAGCATGGAAGCCAAATCTTATAAGGAAGCTCTAACTAAATTGACAGAACAAATAAAGAAGTAACCTGTTCGATAGCCCATGTGACAGGTGGGCTTCTCTACTCCAAATTCTTGGGTTTAGCATTTCAGCCTTATAGAACTATCTCAAATTACCCATTATATGAACTTTAGACATATCTAAGATTCTATAATTGGGGTTACAGCTAACAGATTTTTAAAAGCCAACAATATATGATAACCAAGTTAGATATTCAAGAGAAAGATGGATTCCTTACCATGAAGGACTTCCCTATGAACTGCATCTTTAATAAGGTCAAGACAGGTTGCGGTGCTACTACCATAGCACTTACCAATAACGAGAATTATATCATTACTGTTCCAACCACAGAACTGATTGAGAACAAATGCTATCCAACTAAAGATGCAGATGGTAATGTGAAGTTCTGGAAGAAACATGAACGCAGAGCAGGATTAAGTCCTGTTGTTAATAACCTGTTTGGCTTATATGGAAATTTCACCTTAGAGCTAAAGAAAAAATTAAAGGATTACTTATCTTCTGTTGGAGTAAAGAAGATTATCTGCACCTATGACAAGATAGACAAGTTGATGGAGTTTATCAATCCTAAAGACTTTAAACTGACGATTGACGAATACCACAACTTCCTTAAACAATACTCATTCAGAGACAAGGCTATTAATGGGGTGTTGGCTCACTTTAAAGAGTTCAAATCCTATTGCTTCTTGTCAGCTACTCCTATTCCAAACAATTTGAAGCCAGCAATCTTCAATGACATTCCAGAATACATAGCTGATTGGAATACAACAGATGATATTACTGTTTATCCTTACCATACAGACAAGCCTTATATGGTAGCAGCCAAGTTTATCAAGACCTACCAAGCTAAAGGTTGTCTGAATGTGAACGGCATAGAGAGCAAGGAAGCATATTTCTTCATTAACAGCGTTACAGAGATTAAAGCCATACTTAAACAGACACAACTAACAGAGGATGATTATAGAATTATTTGTGCTGACAATCCTAAGAATAGAAGAACCTTAGAAGAATATACTATATCAAGTTCTGCTGACGCTCCCAAGAAATTCAACTTTATCACTTCCAAATCATTTGAGGGTGTGGACTTCCATTCTGAAACAGGATTATGCTTTGTTGTCAGCAATGTTCAGAACAGACACACATTGGTCAGCATTGATATGGATATACCTCAAATTGTAGGAAGAATCAGAACCAAGTCCAATCCATTTAGAAATAAAGTAGTCCATATCTTCAACACTAAAGCTACTGACCATTACACAACATTTGAAGAAATGGAGCAGATTGTGGATAAGGAAGTAAAGGCAGCACAAGAAAGGGCTGATATGCTTAATAATACCAAACTATCAGAAGCGGCAACCAAGCAACAGATTAATGAGATTAAGAAAGTTGGGATTGAATCTTACCTATCTTATCAAGAGAATAAATTTGTCGTTAATGATATGGTAGCCAAGTTACAGCTTTACAGCTATTATATTGCTACTGTGGTTTACCAATCAGACAAATCATTAAGAGAAACTTATGCCCAATCTGGAATAGTAACTACTAAAGGTAAATGGCATATCGCACCAGAGAAGTTTGTCAAGGAATTAATTGTAAAGCCAACTTTCAGAGAACTACACAAACGATATTGTGAAATCAAAGCAAACCCAATGACATTTGACTTGCAAACCATTGATATAGAACATGAATATCCAATCTTAGGCAGAGCTTACCGCCAACTTGGAGTGAAAGAATTAAAGCGATTGCGAACCATCAAATCCATTCAAGAGGCTTTAGGTGAAGCATAAACCTATCTCATAAGATGATTACATAAGTTTATAGTGTAACGAGCGAGGAGGTACACTACATTATTATCCCCCCTCATGGCTCTAAATAAAAAAGAATGCTTTAGAAATGTAGTCCAACGGCTGACAGGAATAAGCATTCTTATTAATCTAAGAACAGGCACGATGCACGATTATCACAGTCTGCCAATAATTTACTAATACTCCTCATTTCCTTTGAAAGAATCTTTAGGGAAAGACATAGGACAGCCTAAGATGCAAGCGAAGAAATTCACTTGTGTTTTAGGTTTGTTCTTGTTAAATCCATTCAATCAATAACCATTTAATTCAATTTCATTATGAGAGATTTAGTAATTATGCCAGCTATGGCACAGCGTAGAGAATCATTAAACATGGGTGAGTTTGCAGAAGAAGCAATTATTGTGGAAGAAGTTGCAGCACCCAAAAGAGTAAACCATTTCATTGAAGCAAACACACAGGAAGTAACCTTACAGCACTTACAGCAAGACTGCATCATTCCAAGTTTTGCATCAATGGAGGAAACCATAAGCCACCAATCCTTTATAGGTGCAGTAGTAGATGCAGCTAAGGATTACTTTCATGGAGAACAGTTTGATATGCCAGAGATTAGAATCTCACACCCTATCAATGGCAGAATACCAAGTGCATTAGGTAAGAAAGCATCTGAATTGACAGACGAAGAGAAAACTTTGTTCTATCAGAGAATGTGTTTCTGTTTTGAAATTCCATCCATTGTACATGATGAATACGGTAATCGTTTAGCGTTATCCATTGGTGGAGTGAGAGCATATAACGAGATTAACCTATACAGTAAGAAGTCTGTTGAGAGATTTAAAATCTTCATAGGCTTTCGTAATCGTGTGTGCTCAAATTTAATGCTTACTACTGACGGCTTGCAGGATAAGATAGAAGTCCTAAGCATACAGGAACTATATGCAGCAGCATTGAATCTGTTCCATGCTTACAACCCATCCAAAGACCTGCATCTGTTAAGGACACTTGGGCAGATGTCAATCTCAACGAGTGAGTTCTGCCAGATAATAGGCAGGATGAGATTATATCAAGCTCTTACACCCAACCAACAGAAACGCTTACCTCGTCTATTATTAGGAGACAGTCAGATTAATGCAGCTTGCAGAGCATTCGTTTCTGATGCGAACTTCAAGAGTACAGGGGACAGCATTACAGGCTGGCAGCTCTTAAACCTGCTCAATGGTTCTGTGAAGTCAAGTTACATAGATAACTTTTTGGAGAGGAATCTTAATTGCACAGAGTTCGTACAAGGCATTCAACGTGCCAAATTAGGAGATAGTGAATACGCTTGGTTCTTGGGCTGAGTGGATTGTTGATTGAGAGAGGAAAGGGCAGCTATTCAATTAGTTGTCCTTTCTTTATATCTACCAGCTTATTAAGACATCAAATTATGGATATAGATTATACTGTGGGAGAAGTGGAACTGTCCTACAAACCCAAATTCAAGAATATATATAAGGTAGTCAGTTCAGAGGATGCTTATAAATATTTGCTTCCTACATATAAGGAGGGTACAATCTGTTACAAAGAATATTTCAAAGTCTTGTTTCTAAACCAAGCCAGCCAAGTTTTAGGTTACACTCTTATATCAGAGGGTGGAATTACTGAAACTTGTGCTGATGTAAGAGTAATTCTACAAGCTGCATTGCTCACCAATTCAGTAGCCATTATCCTTGCACATAATCATCCAAGCGGTAATCTGAAACCAAGCAGGCAGGATATGGAGATTACTAAGCAGGTCAAGAATGCAGCCCAACTTATGAGGATTACAGTTTTAGACCACCTCATATTAACAGATGCAGGATATTACAGCTTCTCTGACGAGGGAGAATTATAATAAGGTAAATGGCACTCAATTTTTAAGTTGGGTGTCCTTATCATATTCACTTTGATAATTAGTGAATGTTCCTTTAGTAATCAGTGAGTTAGTAAATCCAACTCAGAATTAATATTCACTTCTATTCATTTCATTATAAAACAGAACATTATGTCACTTAAATATTCAAGCACAACGGCAGACTATCTTGTTTGGTCTGATGCAATGAACCTCATAAGGAAGTTAGCCAAAGACGAGAATTATAAAATCTCACTCCTTATAGCTTTAGGATGCTTCACAGGATTAAGAATATCTGATATTCTATCTCTAAGATGGAAGCAGATATTAGATACTGACGAGTTTACAGTAATTGAACAAAAGACAGGCAAGGTAAGGACTATCAGACTAAACCCACAATTACAACATCATATTAAAGAGTGCTACGAGCATATAAATCCTGTTGGAATCAATGCGCCAATTCTTATAAGTCAGAAAGGCACTATCTTCACAGTTCAGAGAATCAATATCATTCTTAAAGAGGTGAAGAAGAAGTACAGGTTAAAGATTAAGAACTTTAGCTGTCATTCGCTTAGAAAGACATTTGGTAGGCAGGTCTATAACATGAACAGCGATAATGCTGAACTTGCCTTAGTAAAGCTGATGGAACTGTTCAATCACAGTTCTGTAGCCATTACTAAGAGATACTTGGGATTAAGGCAGGAAGAAATCTTGCAGACTTATGACTGTTTGAGCTTCTAATGATTGGGACAGGATTATTAAGATACATCTTTATAGTGGTCTGAACGGTTCTGTCCCAAATCAATGAAATATTGAGTTTAGATATATCTAAAGTCCAATCTTGACAGTTCGGCATTTCAGCCTTATAGAAGTAAGTCAATTCCATAAGTTTACAGATTTTAGGATTATCTCAACTCTTATTAAGCATGTTACAGATAACACTTCTTAAATATCCAACAATATACTGACTTAAAGATGATAATTCAAGGCAGGTAAGAATATTCAGAATTTACTCTTTATATGAGGAGAAGTGAATTTGATACCCACATGGATTTAGAGAGTTTAGATGCGACTCTGCTTAAATACTCCATTAATTCCCTGTTTTGTAACACAATAATTACTATTTCTCCTTATTCCATGCCTATTAATTTAGAACCTTTCGCTATCTTTGCACCAATTCCAATGAACTAAGGAGATAGAGAGTTGGAAGGACATATTTAACGAAAGGTGTTATTGAAATTATCTTCTGTTTCTTAGATTCTCGCAAAATTTAAAAACGGTACGAAGATGATAACAATAGCACCCACACATTTGATATATATTCATCGCTTAGGTGAACTATATACCTTTTGGTGTGGGGCTATTGTTTTATCCGTACCAAAAGGCAATGCGAGAAGCCCAAGAAACAGGATAAGACAAATATAGTTCCCACACCTCTTTTATTTTAACAGCTTATCCATAGGGAACAGATAAGCACTAATTATCAAACACTATGGGTTTATTTGGTGGTATCAATGCTGTAAATGAAATCAATTCTCTTATTGCTCAAATAGAGAGAAACATGAATGCTTTAGCTCCTATGATAGAATTGAATGGGATGAAGCATACCACACAATCTAAAGAATTAACAAAGTTAGTCCGCAGGGATTTGGATAGAATTAAAGACCTGTTGAATCAACACAGTTCTGCCAGAATAGCTGTTTACAGACTTAAAGGCGACAAGGTGGATTCTACAACATTGGTTGGATTCCTTGAAATGTGTCTTAAACAAGCTGAAAGTCTTATATAATTATGGATGCAAATGATATTAAGTTAGGACTGTTCATTTTAGTTATAGTCCTTATAGGTGCTTTCATTGGCTATTGTTTGGCAAGTTAAGACAGATTACTAAAACAGCTATCACATGAAAATATTTCATCTATTAGGGTTAGTGGTACTGCTATTATCTTCTTGCGATGATACTTCTGGTACATATATAATTTCTGAAGTCGCATTTAAAGTTAATAACCTGTCTGAACAAGAGAAACAGAAAACTATCAATGAGTTTATCAATCAAGAAGTGTTACTTACAGTTCTTAAATGAAAGATAGAATTAACATTATCTAACAAACCAACCACTTCTAAGATAACTCTACAACGCGTGTCTAATAACTGTTATTCAACGACTGATGGAAATATAACCATTAATTTAGAATTGGAGAAAAAGAACTTTGTACAGACCAAATATAAATTGATTGAATATGGTGGCACAGATGACAAGTTCTTTAGCTTACATATGACTTTGGATAAACAATAACAAATTTATTGCATAAGAATCAATGAGAACATTTAGATTATTAGCAACTTCATTATTGGTTGCATTGAGCATGGGAGTTAGCTCTTGTAGTGAAGAATTGGATAGCCAACCAATGGAATCTTATCCAGAAGGTGGTGAGCCTTTAGATGTAGTTTGTAAAGAATATGGCATTAGTGACTATGAAGACATAGAATTACTTTCTTACTATAAGAACAATTTGGAGCAAGCTAACTTCTCTGGCTTACGAGAAGAGAAGCTATGGCTTGCATCATTCAATGTAAAAGATAAGTCGCCTATTATTAATTGGACTGACGAATTACCATTTAATAGGAATCGTAAGATTTACAAAGGCTATGGAGAATATGAAGATGTCACCATTCAGCAGATAACCATGTTGCAAACCATGTACTTTAATCCGAAGGAGTTTGTAGCATCATTAAGCTATTACTTTGGTAAAGATTATGGTTACCTCGCTTTACTCTTTAGGCATGATACACAAACTAAAGAAGTTCAAGTTAAGCGTAGTGAAATACTTGCTGGATTTCAATATTCTATAATAAACAATGATTGTTGTTACTCATTGTCTGGCGATACGCTCTATATAGCAGAGAAAGGCTTTGGATATTCCAATGTAGGAACTCTCTATACTTCTGAATTTATATCTCACGAAGAAGCAATATACACCCATAGAGATAATAAAGGCTTCTTTGTAGGAAGACGGAATTTCAAATTGGGAGAAGATTTATGGCATATCCAAGTACCACAGCTAAATGATGAACCTGCTGATGCTAAGATTGAGGTTAGTGTAGAAGATAATTCCAAGAGAGTTTGGAAGTACAATGTCAATATTATACATTATGATGGAACTAAGAAGAATGTAACATTTGAAGTGGATATTGACAACGGTACAATTAAAGGAGAGAATGATTATACTTCTCTCATTATAGGTAAATGGAAGAAGACAAGCGGTGATGCTGTTGCTACCCATGTTACTTATAAGAATGATGGCACATTTGAATATACAAGTACAGAAGATAGCTCTTACAAGGAAGTGGGCAAGTACAAGATAGACGGTAACAAGCTCTATGAAATGTACAGCGATGAAGAAGAATGGATTATCAATGATATTCTGTTACTTAATTCTATGACCTTATCAGTGCAGGAATTGGAAGCAGACGGAGTTACACCCACAGGTCAGAAGTACTCTTATCAGAGAGTGGAATAAAGAACTTATTCATACTAAAAGTAGGCAGCATTTGAGGAAACTCTTATGCTGTTTTCTTTTTTATATAAGCACTACGAATGTTACATACTAACAACCCAATTCTTTGGAATATAGGAAACTAATATTTAACTTTGTACCGTAGGTTTAGCTGTTGACTAATTGTTGACTGATAAACTTCCAATGAGATTATTAATACGTTGACATATTGCAATTTAATAGGATGAAATTTAGAGCCTCATAATCTGGAGGTCCCTGGTTCAAGCCCAGGCTGGTCCACGAAGTATAAAGCAAAGAAAATCAAGCCGTTACAAGCAACCTTGTAGCGGCTTTTTCTTGCACACTGAAACTCCTTGCACACAATTTGCACACAACCTTTGGAAAGTGGTGATAATCAATGATAAACGTGACACACCGGTAAATGATATTCTTTTTCTTTTAGTTTCTTCTATTGGCAAGAGTTCTCTCCGATTTATGCCCATGATGAGGTTTTCGCATATAATTTGCACAAACGGATATAAGAAAAGAGATAAGCTACACACCGGTAGTCATCCCTTTTCTTCTCAAAATTATTTTTTGATTGGGGAAATGAGCTTGTATTCTGCGGCTATTTCAAATAAGCGGTCACTATTATATCGATACCGTCCAATTATCATAGCGGAATATTCCCTATCAGTTTCATCATAATCATAATTGGGATAAAAACTACTGACCTTATGAAATAAAGCCCTACCTTCCTCACCAAACATATTCTTAATGATATTGCCAATGGCAATCCAATCATTGTAATAATAAGTAATATCCACTTGATTTCTAGTTATTTCACTCAATAGCCGCTCAACTTTTTGTTTCTTTGTTAAAGGAGTGGCGCTTTCCAAAACCAAATTACTTGGACGAAGAAATGTTTCTATAACGCTGGGAATAAGAATCGTTTGGGGTTTAGGTGGTTTCGTTTTAGATCTCTGTTTTGGCTTATAAATATATTCCACTGCTTTTGATTTTGGCTCAGACATATAAACTTCCGCATGTTTATTGACATACGGTTGCGTATCATGCGAAAGGAAGCGTAAACGGCATATATCGCCACAGCTTTTGTCTATAATGATACCCATTTCTTCAAAATCGTTTTTAATAGATTCAAAGACATTCTTATGATTAGTAGGGTCTGCATAAGGAATGATACAGAACAAGCCATTTCCGCTTGCAGACAAACCACAATACATAATATAAGGCAGTTCACCCAACTTAATCTTAAGGTCTTCTATGTTTGATATTGACGGGTTATCTTTTCCGTCAATATCAATACAAATCAAATTCGTATACTCGTAAATTTTTTCAGTTCGTCGTTCAGAACAAACACAACTGACTGTTATTGCAGGAAGAAGTTTTTTCAACTCTCGCCGTTTCATCGAATCAGATTCATTCCGAAGTTCTTTGATTAAAACAGTACGATAGTCCTCTAAGAACAACCAATCCCATAAGTTCACTACTCCGCTTGCATAACGACTTTGCGCACTTTCAAACATTGATACTTTTATGATATTTTCCATATTTCTTACTTTTTTACAGGCCATCAGGCAATGAATTTTCTAAAAATTGTCTAGCAATATCGTTACGTTTCACAAAAATATAATTATTTCCACCGCCACCTTTCTGAATCTCAAATTTCAAACTCTTTATGCGGGTCGAAAATTCTTTTTGCCCTACAGGTATCAGCTTCTTGATGTGACAATACGCTTGATATTCTTCTCTAAATCTTTTCAACAAGATTTTATCATTTCCTGACGTGGAAGGCAAATATTGTTTTTCTTCAAGGAATTGTGCCACACTATCAGACTCAAATCTCATTTCCTCAAGAAGTTCTTTTGCTTTTGGTGATTCTGTAAATTGCTGTTGTTTTAACAATCTGCCCAATCCCTCAAGCACCCAATTGAAAATACCGCTTAATTCTTTGGATATTATTCTCTCGGCGAGATGCTTATCTTGCTCTTCATCCGGAATAATAACTTCAAAGTTCAAGATTATAAACCTTCGCAAGTAGGCATGGGTAAATTCAATATTATTAGGAAACTTATTCATATTAAACATGAACTTCCCGTAATGACGAAGTATAAACGGATGGCCGTAAGGAGAACGTGCATCAATAGGCTCATTGCTAATTAGCTTCTTAAATAAGTCTGGATTGATATTCTTTCCTCCAAGTTCCGAAGAATAGTTAAGCAGATAATTACCTAGCTGCGCCCTGAAATAGCCATTTTCATTGCACAAATTACTTATAGTATAGGAACAAGTGTTATGTTCTCCCAGCAGTGCTTGCACTATTTCAAATATGACGGATTTACCGTTGCTTCCTTCACCTTTCAGAATCAAGCACTTTTCCAATTTCAAGTTTTGAGTAAAAATATATCCCAAATATTCTGCAAGAATCATTTGTGATTCTTTTTCAGGCAAAACCTCATTCAAGAAAGCCTTAAATTCATCACAAGTCGCTTCAGGATTATATTCAAAAGGCAATTGGTATTTAAAAAAATCCCGCTTGTCAAAGTCTCTCAACTCTTGTTTGTCCTTTGAAATGACAAATGTCCCATTCTTTAGATTAATTTTCACCTCATCTTTTTTCTCATTCAAATCCGGTACAAGAGTGCAAAGAGCGACAAACTGGTTATACAATCTCTCAAGATTCCTACTCAGTCTTATATCATAATAATTGAAGCCCGCCTTATTTGCTGCTACAGCAAGAAATTCCTTCAAAAGTGGACGGGTTATGTTTTTCCAGTAACAGCCCGTATAAATATATGGCTGAATACTGTCCGGCTCAATGCCGAGCCCCAATTTAAACTCATCCGCATTCTTCAATAATTCTTCTATCAATATAATATATTTGACTTCATCATCCGGTTCGAAGCTCATTAATTCTCTTTTTTCATTTTCTGACAATCCCCCGTTGTTTTCTTTCCTACGTAGTTCTGAAAGTTTTTCAAGTTTTTTATCATCATCAAGATGATAAATAACCGGATAATCTATTTTAGAAGATATATCTATTATTTTCTTCAATGTTTCCTCTTGTTGTACTTGCTTCAAAATATCTCTTACATACCGTTTCAAGCCTTTTGCTGTTTTATATGGATGATTTATCATCGGGATATTATTAATATTCATATTATTTATCTCCTATCTTTTTTGAGCCGATTTTATAATTAATTGTATTGATTGAGTTGAAAGATTTTGGCTCGTTTTGTCTTCCTCCTCAATTTGGTTGTTTAACCATTTATCCAATTCTTCAGCAAAGAAATACAGATTACGTCCTGACCTGTGGCAAGGTATATTGTCTGTCGCTGATAATTTATAGAGTTTAGATGAACTTAATTTATACCCTTGTTTTTGGATATATCTTAAAGCTTGCTCCTTATTCAGCCACTTTGGTATTTCTTCCCTTTTTTCTATTCTGTTCATCAGAATATTTTTTATCTCCGATATTTCCTGAATCAGATAATCTATCCGTTCCGGCAACGTGTCATAACTTGTTTTTTGATGTTCCATACCTTTTGTTTTTTGTTTCTGGTGCAAAGTTCGCCAACTTTTGAAAGGGCATAAAAAGGCACGTTCAGGCACATTTAGGCACGATTGTATTAAATTAATTATTAATCGGTTACATGTATTATCGAAAAGGAATTATTGATTTTGGCACGTTCAGGCATGAAATATATTTGATTAGTTGGCTACGTTTTGTATTTTTGTCATAAACATCATGTAGTAATATGGCAAAGAAAAGAATACCGATAGACAAAGAGAGGTTTGAAACTTTAAAAAACGAGTTAGTAAGAGTTTCTAATATAGATTTGAGTTCAGATAATGCATACTCTGACTTATGTGATTATATAAAGAAACAGAGCAATACAAATTTTCCTCTCCCAAAATATGAAGACGGAAGCGTTATCCAGCAATCTGAAACTATCAGCGTTGATACATTACGTCGTTATTGGGGAGATAAGGATGCAGACAAGGAAAGAAAGCCGGATGTTGGAAAATTATCTTTCATGGCTCGTGCTTTAGGATATAAGGATTGGGAAACATTCTGCCACGAATACAAACAGACCAATACGGACTTTGATATAGAGAAAGGATTCAATGGAATGGACTATTTCAAGTTTTCTTCGTTATGCAAAAATGAAATAATCTGTATCGGCTGGTATCCTCAAAAATATTGCAGATTGAAGTTTTTAGGAGAATATTCTTTTGAGGTTGTTGAATCCTATAGAATGGAAAGTAAAGTTGGACGCAAGTTTGAAACTTCCGGTTTTCGTCTCGCCCCAATATCAGACAAGGCTATTTTTCCAGAAGTCTTAATAGAGCCATTATATGAATATCAAGAAGATTTATGGAATGCCATAGAAAACTTTGATATAAAGAATTGCCCTACAGAAATCCTTTTATAAGAAAAGATAAAAGTGAACAAAGTGAGTAAAGTGAACTATATTTTATAATAGAGTATATTCTTATTTTATAGACCATATAAACGATATAAAACCTTATACTTTTTATAAAATATAGTTCACTTTACTCACTTTATCCACTATGTGAAAATTTTCTACTTTAGATTTTTTCTCCAATATTTGAGATATGTTCTTGCTTCCTTATATTGGGTATAGAGAAGAAAGATAAAGCTCAATACGAGAGACGAAAACAGCCTCATTTTTGGTATGGAGAAATAATAATTTCACGTCTATTTGGAAGCGAAAAGGACATGCAGAAAATCGTTTCCGTTTGTATATATCTGCCTGATAGAGGCAGTCTTAAGAATCAGGTTCAAATTATTGGGAACGGCATTTCTGATGGAACTGTCGCTGGAACCTTCAATGTCACAGCTTTCGATGACATCCCAGAGGGCGATATGATTTTTCAGAAGCAGCTCTGTCTTCTCCGCTTTCGTGACAGGCAGAGGAGAATGTGTCAGCTCCGCTATGATGCGCCAGAAACGGTTGCGGGGATGACCGTAATAGAAATTCTGCTCTCTGGACTTTACTGATGGAAATGTTCCCAGAATCAAAATCCTGCATCGATTGTCAAATACAGGTTCAAATCGGTGCCACCCGTAAAACGGGTGGTTCGAACTGGGGCTATAAGCCCCTGGTACTAGCCCGCGCCTAAAGACGCGGGCTTTCTCTTCCGTTCAAGCCTCATTGCTCTTGCCACTTTGGCCGCCCCTAAAGGGGCTTTTCGCTACTTGAATGGATCCTCATATTCTTTTACACTAAGCTTATCCATTGCCATATCGTGTTTTTCTTGTTCTCTGATATATTTCTTTATGGTTTCCTCATTTAAGCCTACTGTACTTACATAGTATCCTTCAGACCAAAAGTGCCGATTTCCAAATTTATACTTTAGATTTGCATGATTTTCGAACATCATCAGGGCACTTTTTCCCTTGAGATATCCCATGAAACTTGATACACTTATTTTAGGCGGTATCGCTACCAATAGATGTACATGATCTATCATCATATGACCTTCGAGTATTTCTACACCTTTATATTTACAAAGTCTTCTGATATATTCCTGCAAATCTCTTCGGTATTTTGCATAGATCACTTTTCTGCGATATTTAGGTATGAAAACGATATGATATTTACACATCCATTTTGTATGTGCAAGGCTATAACTTTTATTTGCCATAAACTCTCCTTTCTGACGCAATGATGCTTGAACAACTCCATTGTATCAGCTTGGAGAGTTTTTAGGTATAACCTCCGACGCGCACCCGCATAGCGGGTGGTTTATTTACCTCTCACGCTCCGCGTGTTCGGCGGGGCTTATTGCCCCATAAATTAAAATGAGCAAATCGGATCATGTTTATTCCCTTTCTTTTCTCAGAAAAAGCAGCCCCCAACAGCTGCATACCGATCTTATTTCCCGGTAAATTCCACAACAGCAAACGGATTTCCGTCTTTCTCCGAATTCAACGATACCGTATACACGCTGTTTTTTGAGAACACTTCCGGCACGATGACATCGTCTAGTACCGCTGAACGTTTGTACTCTGCTCTCATCTGCCCAATTTCAAAGCCGTCCGGCAGACATTCTGACGCTATGAGTACATACTGTCCGTTATTTACATGATTATTCGTATCCAGATGATGTTTCATGATGACGACAGGAGTTTCTCTGTTTCCCTCGCCTTCCATTTTTATCTTCCGTGGTGCGTATTCCATGTCGAGTTTCTCGGAAAACTCATAAGC
>OGXA01001444.1_pt1 | contig 19466 bp, 14 predicted proteins | sample 1576171 | NCBI WGS metagenome assembly OGXA01 (sample SAMEA3541587, study PRJEB24748) | human gut metagenome | biome: human gut; feature: human-associated habitat; material: faeces | place: China | collected 2012 | reverse complement strand
TAGCCCAGCTTCCTCCCCCCATAATTGCTATTTTTCCAGGTAGTTTCATGATTATCAATTAAAAACTAAAAATTAAAAACTAAAAACTAAAAGCTTCGTTCTGCACGGAGAAGCTTTTAATTTTTAATTTTTAATTTCTAATTGATTAAATTTTCTGTATCCATTCCGCCACTTCGTTGACGCTAGGATTTGTCAGTTCTAATTTATACTTCTTGTTCACTCCGCAGATGTCTTGGTGTAATTTCTGTGGGTTGACATCTTTCATGTCTGAAACCAGATTGTATCCGGCTTTCTGGATAACCGGTACCCACTCTTCGGCGATACCCAGTTCCATGAATTTGGCAGGAGCGTCTTTCGGAATCACTTTTTCCGGACGCATCTGCGGGAAGAACAATACTTCCTGGATGGTGCTCTGACCTGTCATCAGCATGACCAGACGGTCCATACCGATACCCATACCTGAAGTAGGAGGCATACCGTATTCGAGGGCACGTACGAAGTCCTTGTCGATGATCATGGCTTCATCGTCTCCCTTTTCGCTCAGACGCATCTGTTCTTCAAAGCGTTCCAGCTGGTCGATCGGGTCGTTCAGCTCAGAGTAAGCGTTACATAATTCTTTTCCGTTGACCATCAGCTCGAAACGTTCTGTCAGTTCCGGGTTTTTGCGGTGACGCTTGGTCAGCGGTGACATTTCAATCGGATAGTCGGTGATGAAGGTCGGCTGGATGTAGTTGCCTTCGCAGAATTCGCCGAAGATTTCGTCGATCAGCTTGCCCTTACCCATGGTCTCGTCGATTTCCATGTTCAGTTTCAGGCAGACTTCACGGATCTGGTCTTCGTTCATTCCTGTCAGGTCGTAACCGGTGAATTCCTTGATGGAGTCGAGCATGGTTACGCGTTTGAACGGAGCCTTGAAGTTGATCAGGTGGTCTCCTACCTGTACTTCAGTCGTACCGTTTACGTCCATACAGATTTTTTCAATCATGTTTTCTGTAAACTTCATCATCCAGTTGTAGTCCTTGTAGGCTACGTAGATTTCCATGCAGGTGAACTCCGGATTGTGGGTACGGTCCATACCTTCGTTACGGAAGTTCTTTCCGATTTCGTACACACCTTCGAAACCACCTACAATCAGTCGTTTCAGGTACAGCTCGCTGGCGATACGCATGTAGAGAGGTATATCCAGTGCGTTGTGGTGCGTGATGAACGGACGGGCTGCCGCACCTCCGGCGATTGACTGGAGGATAGGAGTTTCCACTTCGATGTATCCTTTTGAGTTGAAATACTCACGCATGGAGTTGTATACTTTGTTGCGCTTCAGGAAGATATCCTTCACACCGTCGTTCACTACCAGGTCGACGTAACGCTGACGGTAGCGCAATTCTGGATCTTCGAACTTGTCATAAGCCACACCGTCCTTGTATTTTACGATAGGCAGCGGCTTGATAGACTTTGAAAGGACGGTCAACTTCTTTGCATGGATAGAAATTTCGCCCATTTGAGTGCGGAATACAAAACCTTCGATACCGATGAAGTCACCCAGGTCAAGCAGGCGCTTGAAGACTACGTTGTACAAGTCTTTGTTTTCATCCGGACAGATATCATCGCGTGTAATGTATACCTGAATACGTCCTTTTGAGTCCTGTAACTCAACGAAAGAAGCTTTACCCATTACACGACGTGACATGATACGTCCTGCAACCGAAACTTTGCGTGGTTCTGCCTCGTCGTCTTTGAATTCTGCCTTGATGTCTGTCGAAAAGGCATTGGTTACATACTCGGCAGCAGGGTAGGGATCAATGCCCATTGCTCTCATTTCATTCAGACTGTTGCGTCTGATTATTTCCTGTTCACTTAGTTCTAATACGTTCATTTGTTGATACATTAACTCAATTTCGCTACAAAAATAACAAAGTTTTTGTAAACAACATCTAAATCAGGCTACTTTTATTACCTTTGGGCGTACTGAATTTATGGAAACGGATATGGAAATGAATAAACAAACATCATTTATAAAGGTGACAGTCTTACAGACAGATATAGTTTGGGAGGAGGCGAAAGTAAACCGTATGGCTGTAGAACAGCTGATAGAAAAGCATTGTGATACGGATTTATTTGTTTTACCAGAAATGTTTTCTACCGGCTTCAGTATGAATCCGATGGAAATAGCCGAGGATGAAGGAGGAGAAACTTTGCAATGGATGTGCCGGATTGCTGCTTTGCGTCAGTGTGTTATAGCCGGAAGTCTTTCGGTTAGAGAGGCAGGGAAATTTTACAACCGTTTCTATTTTGTATGTCCTGACGGTACGGTGTATCATTATGATAAGCGGCATTTGTTTGGTTTTGGGGGTGAAGATAAGCAATACACTTCGGGAGATGAAAGAGTGATTGTTTCTTATAAAGGTTTTCGCTTTCTTTTACAAATATGTTACGATTTACGCTTTCCTGTATGGTCGCGTTGCCGGAATGATTATGATGCGGTTATATATGTAGCCAACTGGCCTGCCAGTCGTCGGGAAGTATGGAATATACTGCTGAAAGCTCGGGCACTTGAAAACCAGTGTTATGTAATAGGAGTGAATCGGGTAGGAAATGATCCGCAATGTCTGTACGATGGTGGAAGTATGATAATCAGTCCTTATGGTAAGATATTGGTTGCGTGCACTGACGGTAAAGAAGAGGTAGCAGGAGCATTGCTTGCCCGTGAACCGTTGGACAGCTTCAGAAAACGTTTTCCTGTTTTAGATGATGGAGATGACTTTGAACTGCTATAGATGAAATAGGCATTTATTAAAGACAGAAATATTATGATGAATATTAAGAAACTTATTTCTGCTTCCATGGTTGCTGTAGCGTTAAGCGGATGCCAGAGAGAGGCTGTAAAACCAAATGTGTTGTTTATTTTAGTCGATGATATGCAGGCTGATGCCATTGCTGCATTGGGGAACAGAGATACCTATACTCCGAATATCGATAGACTGATTAATGAAGGTATGGCGTTTACAAGAACCTATACCAATGGAGCTTTGTGTGGAGCTTTATCCATGCCTAGTCGTGCTATGTTACTTACCGGAAGGGGAGTGTTCGAAGTGCAGAGTGATGGAATGAAGATACCTGTTTCGCAAATCACATTGCCTGAGCATTTGAAAAACAATGGTTACCGGACATTTGCTACGGGGAAATGACATTCAGACCATGCTTCGTTTGCTCGTTCCTTTACCGAAGGAGATAATATCTTTTTCGGAGGAATGCATCCTTATGAAGAAAATGGACATTGTGCTCCTCGCTTACATCATTTTGACCCGACTGGAAAATATGATGAGCCGCCTTTTGTAGGGCAAAACTTTTCTTCGAAAATGTATGCTGATGCAGCCATAAATTTTCTGAAGACTACGGAACATAATAATCAGCCGTTTATGGCATTTGTTTCTTTCACTTCTCCTCATGATCCGCGAAATATTCTGCCTGATTATGGAAAGAAATATTGTCCGGCGGAACTTTCTGTTCCAGATAATTTTCTGCCAGAGCATCCGTTTGATAATGGAGAATTAAATATTCGGGATGAACAATTGTTACCTGTCCCCCGTACTCCTGAGCAGTTGAAGAAAGAATTGTCTTTATATTATGGAATGGTAAGTGAGGTTGATTTACAGATTGGAAGAGTTGTCGATGCTTTGGAAGAAAGTGGAAATATGGATAATACGATTATTGTATTTGCATCAGATAATGGACTGGCTATGGGGCAGAATGGACTAATCGGTAAACAAAGTCTGTATGAGCATAGCGTTGGAGTACCGATGGCTATTATCACTCCGGATGGTTTGTCGTCAGGTAAACGTTCAGATGCTTTGTGCTATTTGTATGATCTTTATCCTACCTTGTGTGATTTGATGGGATTGGACGTACCTGTATCCGTTACTGGCAAGTCGTTGAAACCGGTTATGGAAGGAAAACAGGAACAGATACGTGAACAGTTTTTTCTTGCTTATTCCAATCAGCAGCGAGCTGTAGTTTCTGGTGATTATAAGTATATTATTTATAATGTGGAAGGTAAGATAACCGAACAGTTGTTCAATTTGCAGAAGGATCCGGGAGAACTGGTAAATCTGGCTGTTGAGTTAACTGAAAAGAAGAATGAACTTCATGATTTGTTGATGAATCAAATGGTAGAGAATCATGATTTTTGTGACTTGACTCAACCATTGTGGTGGAAAGATGGACATAAACTTACTTGGGATGAGTTAATTAACTTATATGTTTTTGAGTGAGAATTTGCTGTGATAAGTTAAAGCTGTTAGATATGATGAACTGGAAATATTTACTGACAGGTGTGTTGGCTGGTAGTACATTAGTCTTACGGGCTGCTGGCGAAGCAAAAGATGAATGTCCGAATATATTATTTATTTTAAGTGACGACCATACTTCTCAAACTTGGGGTATTTATGGTGGTATTTTATCAGAATATGCCCAGACAGAGAATATTCGTCGGCTTGCTGATGAAGGGGCAGTCTTGGATAATTGTTTCTGTACAAACTCTATATCTACACCGAGTCGTGCTGCTATATTGACAGGAAGGTATAGTCATTGCAATGGGGTATATACATTAGATGATACCTTGGATGTTTCCTTGCCTACTTTTGCGAAAGAATTACAGAAGGCTGGATATCACACCGGACTGGTAGGAAAGTGGCATTTGAAATCACAACCTCAGGGTTTTGATTATTATTCTGTATTTCATGATCAGGGAGAATATCGTGATCCTACTTTCAAGAATAGTGATGATCCTTGGCCGGGACAGCGTAATTTTGGAGAGCGTATACATGGTTTTTCCACTGATATTGTAACAGAAAAAGCTATCAGATGGATGAAAGCTCAGGATAAAAGTCAGCCTTTTTTGATGTGTTGTCATTTTAAGGCCACACATGAGCCTTATGATTTCCCGGAACGTATGCGACATTTATATGATGGCGTAGTGTTTCCTGAACCGGAGAATTTGTTAGACTGGGGGCCTGAAACCAACGGACGTACTTTCGTCGGACAAAAACTGGAAACTATCGGACACAATTGGGAGGTGGCTTCGGCTGATCCAGATAAATGGTGGTGTCGTTATCTGGAACTTCCTTTTACGACAAAAGGAATGAGCCGGATTGCTGCAAGAAAAGCTATTTATCAAAAACTGATCCGAGATTATTTACGCTGCGCTGCTACGGTAGATGATAATATTGGAAAACTGTTGGATGCTCTAGACGAAATGGGGATTGCAGATAATACTATTGTTGTCTATGTTGCCGATCAGGGATACTTTTTAGGAGAGCATGGATTTTATGACAAACGGATGTTTTATGAAGAATCGGCACGTATGCCATTTGTTATCCGTTATCCCAAATGTATTCCGGCTGGCAAGCGTGTGAACGAACTTGTTTTGAATGTAGATTTTGCTTCTACATTGTGTGATTTTGCCGGAGTAAAATCTCCGGAAGGTACACAGGGCAGAAGTTTTAAAGATGTTCTGGCAGGAAAAACTCCTAAGGACTGGCGGAAGAGTTTTTATTACCGTTATTGGACTCAACATGATATCCGTCCGGCCCACATCGGTGTACGTAATGAGCGTTATAAGTTGATGTTTTTGTATGGTGACCGATTGAATATGACAGGGTCTTCAGACTACAAATCAACTCCATCTTGGGAGTTTTACGATTTACAGAAAGATCCGAAAGAAAACCATAATGCTTACGGGGAGAAAGAATATGAATCGGTAATTCGTGAAATGAAAAAAGAAATGATGCGCTTGCGCGAAGAGGTGAAAGATACGGATGAGGGAGAAATAAGAATGATGGAAATTTTAAGAAAAGAAGGACTGGAAAAATAAGTCTTTATAATTGATATATAGGTTGTTAAACAAAGATGAAGATGTTCTCTCCGATTCATGATATCGAATCGGAGAAAATGTCCTCATCTTTTTAATTTTTATGTACGAACTTTCAGGAAAAGATGAAGATGTTTTCATTAAAATAAGCTGAAAAACAGATGCGCATTTGTTGAAAGTGCATAAAAAACGTATCTTTGTACATCTTTCGTCTCAAAATAAAAACAATCAGATTTTATGTATACGAATAAAGAAATATGGAATGTCACTTACCCGATATTCTTGGGGTTGCTTGCGCAAAATGTTATCAATGTCACCGACACGGCTTTTTTAGGACATGTGGGTGAGGTAGCTTTGGGTGCAGCCGCAATGGGAGGACTGCTATATATCTGTGTATATACCGTAGCATTCGGGTTCAGTGTCGGTTCGCAGATTTTGATAGCCCGTCGTAATGGGGAAGGGAATTTTCATGCCATAGGACCGGTTATGTGGCAGGGTACAGCATTCAGTTTGGGGATGGGAGTAGCTTTACTTGCCATATTGCTGGTATGTGCCGAACCATTGATTCGTCTGCTGATTACTTCGGATACGATTTTTTATGCTACATACGAGTTTTTTACATGGCGTATCTGGGGATTTCTTTTTGCCTTTGTCAATGTCATGTTCCGTGCGCTTTATATAGGTATAACCAAGACAAAGGTACTGACCATGAATGCTGTCGTCATGGCCTTGGTGAATGTATTCCTCGACTATGCGATGATATTCGGAAAGTGTGGATTCCCTGAAATGGGAATACGTGGAGCGGCATTGGCATCGGTTATAGCAGAAGCATCTTCTATGCTGTTTTTTATTGTGTATACGTATGGTAAAATTGACTTGAAGAAATATGGGCTGAATCGTTTCGGACATTTTGACTGGGATATGGTGATGCGTATCTTGCGCATTTCCTGCTTCACCATGGTGCAGTATTTTCTTTCCATGGCCATCTGGTTTGTATTTTTCATGGCACTTGAACGACTCGGACAACGGCAGCTTGCCATTGCCAACATTGTGCGTAGCGTATATGTTGTGCTGTTAATACCTGTCCAGTCGCTTTCTACTACGGCAAATACACTGGTCAGCAATCTGATTGGTTCGGGAGGAGTAGCAGGAGTTGTCAGATTACTGCATAAAATAGCCCGGATGTCATTCCTTATTATGGTAGTATGTGTGGCCCTTTGTGTTATCTTCCCTCAGGCTATTTTGTCGGTTTATACCAATGAGGAAGCACTGCTTCTTGAATCGGTTCCGGCATTATATGTCGTTTGCGGTGCAATGTTGATAGCTGCTCTTGCAAATATTTATTTCAATGGAATTTCGGGTACGGGTAATACACAGGCTGCTTTGGGACTGGAAGTCGGAGTACAGATCTTTTATGCATTGTATATTATTGTAGTAGGAATGATGCTTCGTGCTCCGGTAGATGTTTGTTTTACTACCGAAGTCATCTATTATTCGTTAATGCTGACATTCAGTGTTATTTACTTGAAAAAGGCGAAATGGCAGAATAAAAAGATTTGATGCATCCGATTATTTTTGTAATTTTGCGCCCTGACAAATTGGAAGAATAAAAAACAAGAAAAATATATGTTCGATAATTTAAGTGAAAGACTAGAACGGTCGTTTAAAATATTGAAAGGTGAAGGTAAAATCACCGAAATCAATGTGGCCGAAACGTTGAAAGACGTACGTCGTGCATTGCTGGATGCCGATGTGAACTATAAGGTAGCAAAGAGCTTTACCGACACTGTAAAGGAAAAAGCTTTAGGACAAAACGTGTTGACTGCTGTTAAGCCTAGCCAGTTGATGGTTAAGATTGTGCATGATGAGCTGACCAAACTGATGGGTGGCGATACTGCCGAAATCGAATTGAAAGGTCGTCCTGCCGTAATCCTGATGTCAGGTTTGCAAGGTTCTGGTAAGACAACTTTCTCAGGAAAGCTGGCACGCATGCTGAAAACCAAGAAAAACCGTAAGCCGTTGCTGGTTGCCTGCGACGTATATCGTCCTGCTGCTATCGAACAGCTGAAAGTATTGGGACAGCAGATCGAAGTGCCTGTATATTGCGAATTGGATAGCAAAGATCCTGTTCAGATTGCACTGAATGCTATTCAGGAAGCAAAGGCAAAAGGTTATGACTTGGTTATTGTCGATACAGCGGGACGTCTTGCTGTAGACGAACAGATGATGAACGAGATTGAAGCAATTAAAAATGCAATCAATCCGGATGAAACGTTGTTTGTTGTTGACTCAATGACTGGTCAGGATGCAGTAAATACAGCTCGCGAATTTAACGAACGTCTGGACTTCAACGGTGTAGTTCTTACTAAGTTGGATGGTGATACTCGTGGTGGTGCTGCTCTGTCTATCCGTACCGTTGTGAACAAGCCTATCAAGTTTGTGGGAACAGGTGAAAAGCTTGATGCAATCGATCAGTTCCATCCGGCCCGTATGGCAGACCGTATCCTTGGTATGGGTGATATCGTTTCATTGGTAGAACGTGCACAGGAACAATACGACGAAGAAGAAGCAAAACGTCTTCAGAAAAAAATTCAGAAAAACCAGTTCGACTTTAATGACTTCCTGACTCAGATTCATCAGATTAAGAAGATGGGTAATTTGAAGGAACTTGCTTCTATGATTCCGGGTGTAGGAAAAGCCATTAAAGATATTGATATCGATGATAATGCATTCAAGAGTATTGAGGCTATTATTTATTCAATGACTCCGGAAGAACGTACTCATCCTGAAATCCTGAACGGAACTCGCCGTACACGTATTGCTAAGGGTAGTGGTACAAGCATTCAGGAAGTAAACCGTTTGCTGAAACAGTTTGACCAGACTCGCAAGATGATGAAGATGGTTACCGGCAGCAAGATGGCAGGCATGATGCAGAAAATGAAAAAGAAATAAAATTTTTTTTACCCTCTCTGGTACGGAAGCAGATGGGTCTGTTTTACGTGCCGGTTAGAAGCGAGGAGAGAGAATCAGCAGATGGAAAGATTCTTTCTCCTCGCTTGTTTTTATATGATCTTGATCAGGACTTATTCATGAAGAAATGACTTGGCAGTAAGTTAAAATCGTAATCATGTGAGAATATCTTTGGATAATCTGAAAAAATCTGTTATTTTAGAAAGGTTTTGGCAAGTGGAAGAGCTAGTATAATCAGATATTTAAACTACATAACGATGAAAAGGACTAAGATATGGAGCTATGCTTTCGGTGTGACTATGGTATTGTCACTTGCTGGTTGCGGTAATAGTGCCAAGAAACAGGTTAATGAAAAAATGAATGCAGATAGTATGAGTGTAATAAGTAATCAAGTTGGTTTGCAGGAAGATAGTACTTTGTCGACGTTGGTACTCGACGGAGTAAAAGCTACATGGATTCGTGATAACGCTTCTGCGAAACTGATGCCTCCTTCACTCTTTCCGGATGCTGGTGAGGACTTGATGAAAAAACTTTCGCTCGAAAACGGAATACCTTCTTCCATTAGTACGTTTTTGATAGAAAGCAATGGTATACAAATTCTTTTTGATACGGGAATGGGGGCATCCGATAGTCGCTTATTGGCTGGGTTACATGCTTTAGGGATTACTCCTGCCGACATTAAATATATATATCTTACTCATTTTCATGGTGATCATATCGGAGGACTGATGAAAAACGATAGTGTAGTGTTTCCTCATGCTGAAATTTATGTTTCTAAGGCTGAGTATGATAGTTGGATGAAAATGGAAGCCGAAAAGAACGGACAAGTTGTGAGAGCCATGAATGCATATAAGGATCGTTTGCACCTGTTTGCTTTTGGTGATACGTTGCCGGGAAAAGTGGTAGCAATGGAAGCTGTTGGACATACTCCCGGACATACTGTTTTTCAGGCAGGTAAATTATTGATAATTGGAGATTTGATTCATGGGGCAGCTCTGCAATTAGAACATCCGGAGATTTGTGCTACCTATGATATGGATAAGCAGGAAGCAATAAAGACTCGTAAAAACTTATTGCAGTATGCTCGTGAGAATGGACTGGTTATAGCAGGTATGCATTTGCCAGTTCCTGCATTTATAAAATAAATAAGCATACCGGTATGAATTGTCAGGTATTATAGATTTCTGTCACTCATACCGGTATGTTTTTATCTGATCTTTAAATTTTATTGTCCAGCCAGGCATCAATCAGTTGGCGGGCGATGCTGAGCTTTTTCGGTATTTCCGGCAGGTTGTTTCGGTTGTAAAAGGCTCCTGCACTCAGTTCTTCATCCTGCAACTTGATGGTTCCGCTTTCGTATTCGGCATAATATCCTACCATGATTCCGCTGGGGTAGGGCCACGGTTGACTGCCGAAATATTTCAGGTTTTTTATGGTCAGTCCTGTTTCTTCCATGACTTCGCGGTGAACACACTCTTCCAACGTTTCTCCTGGTTCGAGAAAACCGGCTACCAATCCTTTAAACGTCCCCCGGAAGTTGCGGGCATGTACGAGCAAGATACTGTCTTCCTTTTTAATAAGTACAATGACCGCCGGAGAAATACGCGGATAAAACTCCTGCCGGCATTCCGGACATCGTTTGGCTATGGGGGAAACCTGTACCGTAGGTACACCACACATGGGGCAATAACGGCTGTTCTTGTCCCAGTTTAATATTTGTGAAGCTTTTCCGGCACGCTTGTATTCTTCCAGAGGAAGTACATCGAAAGAAGCACGCAAGTCCTTCATCATGCGTGGACTGTTTTCATCTCCACTTACTGGAATATGAATAGCATACGTCTTGGCAGGATAACCGTTTATCTCTCCGATGGTATGAATGGTACTTCCGACGGGAACCTCAACCGGAGGTTCAGGTCCGTAAGGAATATGATATCCGTCTTCTTTTTTTTCTATCAAAACCTGTCCGCTGTTGAAGACGAACCATCCGCATGTTTGTTTTTCTGTTTCCATCAATTAAGTCCTTTCATTGTAAGCTGGATGCGCTTGCGTTCATGGTCAATACTGAGTACACGTACGCGTACATGCTGGTGCATACTGACTACTGTTGTCGGGTCGCTGACAAACTTGTCGGCAAGCTGGGAGATATGTACCAGTCCGTTCTCTTTAATTCCTATATCTACGAAGCATCCGAAATTGGTAATGTTGTTGATGATGCCCGGCAATTCCATGCCCTCCCGCAGGTCGTCGATAGTCTGCACGTTCTTGTCAAATTCGAAGACCTGAATCTTTTGGCGCGGGTCACGTCCCGGTTTATCCAGCTCTTGTAGAATATCAGTCAGTGTAGGCAGTCCTACGGTATCAGTTACATAGTTTTTTATGTCTATTTGGCTACGTAATTCCTTGTTTTTTATCAGGTCGGCAACGGAGCATTTCAAGTACTTTGCCATCTTTTCTACTATGGCATAACTTTCCGGATGTACAGCCGAATTGTCAAGCGGGTTGTCTGCTTGCGGAATACGCAAGAATCCGGCACACTGTTCAAACGCCTTTGCTCCCATACGCGGTACCTTCAGCAGTTCTTTACGCGAATGGAATGCTCCGTTTTCCGTACGGTAATCTACAATGTTTTGAGCCAGCGTCGGTCCCAGTCCCGATACATATGTCAACAGATGTTTGCTGGCCGTATTGACATTTACTCCGACAAGGTTCACGCAACTCTCTACTGTCTGGTCGAGTGATGCCTTCAGTTTACTTTGATCTACATCGTGCTGATATTGTCCCACACCAATAGATTTGGCATCTATCTTGACTAGTTCGGCAAGGGGGTCCATCAGTCGGCGACCGATTGACACAGCTCCTCGCACAGTTACGTCATATTCAGGAAACTCATCTCGTGCGATTTTCGATGCAGAATAGATGGAGGCGCCGTCTTCGCTGACAACAAACACCTGCACTTCGCGGTCGTATCGTTGAGAAGTGACGAAACGTTCGGTTTCACGGCTTGCCGTACCATTTCCGATGGCGATGGCTTCTATCTTATATTGTTCGACGAGTTTGACAAGCTTGCGTCCGGCCAGAGCTGTTTCCGATTTGGGTGGATGCGGATAAATTGCTTCATTGTGCAGCAATGTACCTTGGGCGTCCAGACAGACAACTTTGCAACCGGTACGATATCCCGGATCGATACCCATTGTGCGCTTTTGTCCCAAAGGAGGAGCAAGCAACAGTTGCCGGAGATTTTCAGCAAAGACACGGATAGCCTCTTCGTCTGCCTTTTCCTTGCTGAGTGCGGAAAATTCTGTTTCTATAGCGGGTTTCAACAGACGTTTGTATGCGTCGTTCACGGCTTCTGCTACTTGTGCGGAACATTCTCCGTTTCCATGTACATACTGTCTTTCCAATCGTTCGGTACATGCTGATTCATCGTCGGGAGTGATGGATACTTTCAGGATACCTTCGGTTTCTCCACGGCGGATGGCGAGCAGACGGTGAGAGGTACACTTCTTCAATGGTTCACAGAAGTCGAAGTAATCGCGGTATTTTAAGGCTGCTGCTTCTTTTTCTTTGCCCTTGACTACTTTCGATGTAATCATAGCCTGACGGCTAAACTGGTTTCGTATCAGATTACGGGCACGTTCATCCTCATTTACTTGCTCAGCAATGATGTCGCGTGCTCCTTTTAGAGCATCCTCTTCGTCCTTGACATCTCCCTTGACAAACTGGCGTACTCGGGCAGATAAGTTGTTTTCCCGCTGCATCAATAGTAGCATGGCAAGCGGTTCCAGTCCCTTCTGGCGTGCAGCCTCGGCACGAGTTTTTCGTTTGGGCTTAAAAGGCAGGTAAATATCTTCCAGCTCTGTCGCATCCCAACAATTGGAAATACGTTCGCGTAAAGTGTCTGTCAGTTTTCCTTGTTCTTCGATGGTAGAAAGAACCGTTTCCTTTCGTTTGGCAAGTTCACAGAGCTTTTCGTAACGCGTATGGATATCTCCTATCTGTACTTCGTCGAGGCCTCCGGTTGCTTCTTTTCGGTAACGGCTTATAAAAGGTATTGTAGCACCTCCCTGAAGCAGTTTCAATGTGTTTTCTACCCGATGGACAGGTAGCTTCAGGGCTGTGGCAATCATTTGACTGAATTGTTCCATGTATATGTTTTTCTAATAATGTGGCACAAATGTAATTAAAAAAAGGATTCGAGGGAGGAGAGGACTCATTTTGAAAATAATTTAAGAGATGGTTTTAAGCTTTATTCGGATTTGAAAGACGTTTTCGAGGATTGAAAATGTTTGCTAAAGAAGGCGTGAATAGCAACTGACATTACATATAGGAAAGTTCAAACAGGTGGATGCACAGAAAGAGGAACCCAAAGAATATTTGCTGGCTAAAGCTTTGAAAGCGGAAATTGATACAATGAACCTTTTTCCAAAACCATTTGTTACTTGTTAATATTAGATATTATTCCGGAAATATTATATGATAACTTAAACTAACGCTATGACTTATGAATAAAAAACAAAGCCTCTGGTGCATAATCCTTTTTTCTTTTTTAGGCATATCGGTAGCAATGGCGCAGAAGTCAGAGAAAGACCGGCATTGGGTATGGGAACTCTATGGTGGCGCGAATAATTATATGACATGGGAAATAGAAACGGATGTCGTATATAAACCGTGGCGTTTCATTGGAGTTGGAGCAGGCTTTCTTTTTACTCCTCCAATAGATGGAAATAAGACTTATTCTGGAGAAGCAAGAGATAAAAACTTGCGCTGGCAGATTGAGGAAAACCGTTTGATGTATCTGTTTGCGTTCCGGTCGGGAGTTTATCTGTATTCGCCTCCTGTTTATCTGAATCATGACCATGATGTGGCATTATCGTTTCGTGTGTCTCCTGGAGTTACCATTCCTTTGCCTCCCAATTTAAGTACTAGTGTAGATTATGTTCCGAAGGATGCGATTATCCATGTACCCGCCACTTCAGGAGAAGTCAGTAATTCGCATGCGAAGGCATGTTATTATCATGTGAAATTTGCTATGGCTTTGGAAGTGGAACGTGTATCGGTATTGCTTGGGTATACGACCTCCAATTATGATTTATACGGAGGAAGCCGTAATATGATAGTCGAAGGACAAAAAATAGAATTACCTCGAAAAAAGCAGGCAGGAACTTTCTTTATCGGGCTGACCTACGATTTCTGATACATATTGAAGAAAACAGGACCTCATAACCCCTTTTTATAAAAATACCCCCGCCATAAATTTTTATAGCGGGGGTAAATTATACATTATGGGAATTATCTGCGGTAGAAACGCAACTCATTTTCCAGACTTCTTACTTTATTTTGCAAGTTGTCTATTTTTGTCAGTAAGTGGCGGATAGCATCGATCCCTTCTATATTGATGGACAAGTCATAATATAAATGAGTATACCTTTCCAGTTCATTCAGCTGAGAAGCCGGAAAATAACTGGTATCATCTATTACTTCGATATCTATCAGACCGTCTTCACCTAGCATGAGGATGAAGTCGGGTTCGATATTGCAATGTGTGCAATAGTCGTTTATGATGATTAAATCGTTCTGCATAGTCGTACGGTTTTAAATTATCCTTGCTGCAACTGTCGGAACAGGTCTTTCTGCTTTTCCGTCAGTGTAGTAGGAATTGTTACATGATAAGTTACAATCAAATCGCCTGTGACGCCTTCCTGCTTGTATACAGGAAATCCTTTTCCTTTCAGGCGAACTTTAGCGTCATTCTGAGTACCCGGACGAACTTTCAGTTTTACTTGTCCGTCTAATGTGTTGACTGTAACTTCACCTCCCAGTACGGCAGTGTATAAGTCGATTGTTACATCTGTGTACAAGTCATTTTCTTTCCGTTTAAAGACAGGGTCGTCAGGAATAACGAAAGTGATATACAAATCTCCGTCGGGTCCTCCGTTTGTTCCTTTACCTCCATGTCCCTTCAGTTTGATAACCTGACCGTCTGCTACTCCGGCTGGAACTGTAATACGTAATGTTTCACCGTTGATGCTGAATGTTTGTTTATGAGTGGTTGCAGCCTCACGTAGAGACAACTGTAGAGAAGCCTCAATATCTTGCCCTCTGAATCCGCCTCTTGCATTACGTCCTCTGCCGGCTCCATGCCCGAACAGTTCTTCGAAGAAATCAGAGAATCCACTGGCATTTCCACCAAATCCATGCATACCTTCTCCTCCGAATCCACTTGTAAAATGTTGTCCGTCGGTAGAATACCAATATTCACCGCCGTTACCTGTACCGCCTTGAGCACGATATGCTTGCTGTTGAGCTTCGAACTCGTCGGCGTGTTTCCAATTCTCCCCGTAAGCATCGTATTTCTTACGCTTTTCAGGGTCGCTCAGTACCTCGTTAGCTTCGTTTATCTCCTGAAACTTGTCCTTGGCCGTTGGGTCATTCGGATTTAAGTCCGGGTGATATTTGCGAGCCAGCTTACGGTACGCTTTCTTGATTTCGTCTTGAGTTGCCGTTTTGTCAACTCCAAGAACTTTGTAATAGTCTATGTAAGCCATACAGTCTGTTTTTTTATTTGAGAATGAGGCAAAGAATGTGCCAGATAGTCCGTTTGTTAACAGACTTTTAACCATATTGAAAGGTATTTATCTTTTTGTGGGTTTTGCAGGTGGTAAAGTTCCATTATCTTTGTAGTTACTTATTGGATATACTATGAAAATGTGACATTTTGTCGTTTATATATCACTTAACCCGCTAGATTTATGATGAAACTATTTACCAGTTTGATGCTTGTTCTTGCTTTAGGCGTTACAAGTCCTGCTTATGCTTCGCAAGACGGTGAAGTAACTTTGAAACTTATTGAAACGAGTGATGTGCACGGATGCTATTTCTCTTATGACTTTATAAGTATGAAGCCTCGCAAAGGAGGGCTGGCTTGTGTCAGTTCATTTGTAAAAGAACAGCGTGAGCAGTATGGAGATGGAGTTGTTCTGATGGATAATGGAGATATTTTACAAGGACAGCCCATTGCTTATTATTACAATTACATCGATACAACTTCTGTTCATGTAACTTCAGCGATGCTGAACTATATGAAATACGATATAGGTACTATGGGAAATCATGATGTGGAGACTGGACATGCCGTGTACGACCGTTGGGTGAAACAGTGTGCTTTTCCTATACTTGGGGCAAATATTGTGGACAATAAAACGGGAGAACCTTATCTTACTCCCTATAAAATAATCGAACGGAAAGGAGTAAAAATAGCAGTTTTAGGTATGATAACTCCTGCCATTCCTTCATGGCTTCCCGAACAGCTGTGGAACGGGCTGCATTTTGAAGACATGGAGGATTGCGCACGTAAATGGGTAAAGATTATCAAGGAAAAAGAGAATCCGGACGTTTTGATCGGATTATTTCATGCCGGACCTGAAGGTAATAAACTGGATAATGTTGTAGAGAATGGTTCGGGCGATGTAGCAAAAAATGTTCCGGGCTTCGATGTAGTATTTATGGGACACGATCATGTGCGCCGGTGTGAGAAGATTGTCAATGTGGCAGGAGATTCTGTTTTACTCGTCGATCCTGCCAATGCGGCCAGATATGTTTCGGATGTTACAGTCAAAGTGACTAAAGCTGGAGGTAAGCTTGTGAGAAAATCTGTAGAGGGTGCTTTGGCAGATGTTTCCCGCTATGCTGCTGATGAGGATTTCATGCGGGAGTTTGCCGGACAATATCAGGCAACAGTCGACTTTGTATCTCGTAAGATTGGACGTATCGAAGAAACCATTACAACCAAAGATGCCTATTTTGGTCCTTCTGCATTTATCGATTTGCTTCATCAGTTGCAGCTTGATATTACGGGTGCCGATATATCTTTCTGTGCTCCTCTCTCGTTCTCAGCAGAAATCAAGAAAGGAGATATTTATATGAGTGATATGTTTAACTTGTATAAATACGAGAACCTGCTTTATACGATGAAGCTGACAGGTAAAGAAATCAAGGATTTTCTGGAAATGTCGTATGCTTTATGGACTAACCAGATGAAATCACCCGACGACCATTTAATGTTGTTTAATGAAGAAGATAAAGGGTTCGGCCGTTTCAAGAATCCAAGTTTCAATTTCGATTAAAGAAATCCTTTAATTATCAAGTTTTTATATAGAAAGGAACTTGTTTGCTTAGTTTAATATTTTAACCTTAATCTACTATTAAACTGAGCCTGGTATCTGTATTATGTCTTTAAAAAATCTTGGCGATGTTTCATACTTCCGCCTCAACAACGAAATTAACCGTCCTGTTAACGGTCAAATTCCTTTGCATAAGGATAAAGAAGCGCTTCGTGCCTTCTTCCTTGAAAACGTTAAGCCAAATTCAATGGCATTCAACAGCATCACAGATAAAATTAATTATTTGATTGAGAACGATTATATTGAGTCTGAATTCATCGGTAAATACGAACCTGCTTTCATCGAAAAATTGTCTGCAGAAATTCATTCTCAAAAATTCCGCTTCCAATCTTTCATGGCAGCCTACAAGTTCTACCAACAATATGCCCTCAAAACAAACGATGGCGAGTCTTACCTCGAAAGTATTGAAGATCGTGTTCTATTCAACGCCCTTTACTTTGCTGATGGTGATGAAAACCTAGCTAGTGACCTTGCCAACGAAATGATTCACCAACGTTACCAACCTGCTACTCCTTCATTTCTAAATGCTGGACGTAGCCGTCGTGGTGAACTCGTGTCATGTTTCCTTATTCAAGTAACAGATGACATGAATTCTATCGGACGTTCTATCAACTCTGCCCTCCAGTTATCACGTATTGGTGGTGGGGTAGGTATTAGCCTGTCTAACCTTCGTGAAGCTGGTGCTCCTATCAAAGGATATGCTGGGGCAGCCTCTGGTGTCGTGCCTGTTATGAAGCTTTTTGAAGATAGCTTCTCTTACTCAAACCAACTTGGCCAACGTCAAGGTGCTGGTGTTGTTTATTTGGATGTTTTCCACCCAGATATCCTTGCCTTCCTTTCTACTAAGAAAGAGAATGCTGATGAGAAGGTGCGTGTTAAGACACTGTCACTTGGTGTTACAGTTCCAGATAAATTCTACGAGTTGGCACGTAATAATGAAGATATGTACCTCTTCAGTCCTTACTCAGTCGAAAAAGAGTACGGTAAACCATATAACTACATTGATATTACAGCTATGTACGATGAGTTGGTTGCCAATCCAAATATCACAAAAACCAAGATTAATGCCCGTGAGCTAGAAACCGAAATTTCTAAACTCCAACAAGAATCAGGTTATCCATATATCGTCAATGTTGATACAGCCAATCGACACAATCCAATCGATGGTAAGATTATCATGTCCAACCTCTGTTCTGAAATTCTCCAAGTTCAAACACCAAGTGAACTTAACGATGCACAAGAGTTTGTTAAACTCGGTACAGACATTTCATGTAACCTTGGATCAACTAATATCCTTAACATGATGACTTCACCTGACTTTGGTCGTTCGATTAGAGCTATGACACGTGCGCTTACCTTTGTTACAGATAGCTCAAGTATTGATGCTGTTCCATCTATCAAAAATGGTAACCAACAAGCTCATACCTTTGGTTTGGGAGCTATGGGGCTTCACTCTTACCTCGCTAAACACCATATCGAGTATGGTAGCCCTGAATCTGTTGAATTCACTAATATCTACTTCATGCTTATGAACTACTGGACTTTAGTTGAATCTAACAACATTGCCCGTGAACGTCAAGAAACCTTTGTCGGTTTTGAAAAATCAAAATATGCTGATGGTTCTTACTTTGACAAATACGTTACAGGCCAATACGTTCCTAAATCTGACCGTATCAAAGAACTTTTCGATGGCCACTTCATCCCCCAAGCTAAAGATTGGGAAGAACTCCGTGAACTCGTTAAGAAAGATGGACTCTACCATCAAAACCGTTTGGCTGTTGCGCCAAATGGCTCAATCTCTTACATTAACGACTGTTCGGCTTCTATCCATCCAATTACACAACGTATTGAAGAACGTCAAGAAAAGAAAATCGGAAAAATCTACTATCCAGCCAACGGTCTTTCAACAGACACAATTCCTTTCTACACTTCAGCCTACGACATGGACATGCGTAAAGTTATCGATGTTTATGCCGCTGCAACTGAACACGTTGATCAAGGTTTGTCATTAACCCTATTCTTGCGTAGTGAGTTACCAAAAGAAATTTACGAATGGAAAACAGAAAATAAACAAACGACTCGAGATCTTTCTATCCTTCGTAACTACGCCTTTAACAAGGGAATTAAATCAATCTACTACATCCGTACTTATACAGATGACGGTGAAGAGGTTGGTTCTAACCAATGTGAAAGCTGTGTCATCTAAGATAGTGATTTAACGATAACAACTTAACTAGTATTATTTACAAAATGCATTAAAAGGTCGGTTCGCCGACTTTTTTAATAGATCAACTCAAAAAACTATATCATGATTTTGAATTATGATAAAATAGTAACGACATCAATAAAGAAAGAGGTTTCTAATGGAAACTTACTACAAAGCCATTAACTGGAATGAAATCGAAGATGCGATTGATAAATCTACCTGGGAAAAATTGACCGAGCAATTT
>OGXA01001425.1_pt1 | contig 19667 bp, 28 predicted proteins | sample 1576171 | NCBI WGS metagenome assembly OGXA01 (sample SAMEA3541587, study PRJEB24748) | human gut metagenome | biome: human gut; feature: human-associated habitat; material: faeces | place: China | collected 2012 | reverse complement strand
GTCAGAATTCGGATTTTTTAGGGTATTATGATTCCTTGGACGGAATGTTCGGAGGTGTTGTTCGGGGCTGTAGAGCCATTCTCAACAGTTCTATCATTAGACAGGTCTGTTGACGAGGTCGTAGAACACCCAGAAGAACTTCCTTCAATGTCGGGCATAGAATGGTCGGTTCTATTAGTGGGCGATTCATTGGTGTCTGTCGGTTGCGATGCTGCATCATTACCAACTACGTTTTCTTCCCCTGATGGTATCAGTAATTCGCCATTATCAGAATAGACTGGTGGCTGTAAATCTAAAATAGGGAAAGAAATAGGTGAACCGCAAGGCTCGGTAGGTACAGTTTCGGACGATTGGCTACGGAAATTTCTCTTGGAATCGGTAGCCAAATGTTCCTCTCCGCTTGTGACTATCTTCTTGAAGTTTTGACTGGCATTTCTCTCATGGATTTGTTCAGAAGACGGTCTGTCTTTAATCTGAACATAGAAAGGATTGGTGGTGCGTTGTCCGTCCACCATCCAAGCCGAGATACATTTCAACGTATGTACGCTGGTTCGGTTACTCTGTTCGGTTGCGACAATTCCAAGCTGATTCATCTGGTCGAGCAATCGTGAGATAGTCTTCTTGTCATAGCGCAATCGGTTGGACAATTCCACTTCCGATATAGCCGCCTGCCCCACATGGATCGTGGTATGAAATCCTTTGATGTTATACTCCGTCTCTTTCAACGAGACAGACCTAATCAGTTGGTGAAGTATCTTCATTCGGTCAATGCCATACTTGCTTTCTGCCAGAAATTTGAGTCGTTCTGCGGAAAGCACTATACAATAGTTTACTTGTTGTTTCATCGTCTAAGTGTTTTTGATGATTAAAAACTGGTGCAGCCAAAAAGAGAAACATTAGAAGTACCTTCTGTTCGTTCTCTCTGGCAAGTAATACTCTCGGTCGTAAGAAATATGGTCTAGCACATCCTGCAACCTTTCCTGTTCGCTTCTGTCAAGTACACAGATAGCCGCAATTGTGATTTTGTGTGATGCCAAACGTCTGTGCTCACATTCGATTTCTGTCATCGGCTCATGCTTCGGTTTGCAAATGCTGTCAAGGTAGCTGTTCACTGCTTCTGTCTGTTCCTTGCTTGGAAAGGCGGCAGGGAAACGGTCTTGAACATACACAGCCATCTTGCTGACCGCATTTGCCAACAGCGGGTCACGGTGGGCTATAATCTTGGTGAGGTCTTCTACTCTTCATGCTTCTAATATTTAACATTGACTCATCTCTGCCTATCGGGTGGCAGCTTCCGCTCTCACCCCCTCCTCCGACATGGACTTTGCACCTCTCACCCAATCAAGCAGAGCTTTCTTCTCGAAGAAGATGAGCTTGCCTGCCGGTTTGAAGAACGGCAACTGATTCGTGTGAGTCATCTTATACAAGATGCTCTTGGCAATGCCGAGAAAAGCCGAGGCTTCCTCCAGATTCAACACTTCCTTAGCTGAAAAGCAAAGGTCTTCCAAACGAGCCACTCTTTCTTGGAGTGATGCAATCTTACGCTCGTGTTCAAGGTTCATTTTTGATTCGTTCATATTTCTACTATTTTCTTGTTTTCATTATCAATTGTGACCGCAAAGATATATGGAGATTTTTCATTTCCAATGGGTCGTTTCGCTTTATTAAAACATTGAATATCAATTATGTCTGGTTATCTAATCAGATGCTGGTTTGGCTGATTATCCGGCATTTGTTCAGATAGTGGAATTTTGTATTGACCTGTTCAATACCCAACTTAGACATCTAAAGATGTAGACAAATATGCGGTCATTTGACCACACAAGTATCTGGTCTGAGTAGCCTATAACTGACCAGACAATGTAAAACAATCTTTAATAAACGGCATTCAGCCAAACCAGAGAAAAGGCAGCATAAAGTGTGAGAAGAGTGAAACCTACCTGCATTATCCGCAGAGGAAAAAGCCTCAAAGAAAATCGTTTGTAGATGAGAGAAATACGACAAAATATTAGTTTTTGACGGGACAAATTCGTACTTTTGCAAAGACGGTGCGAATGCACCGCAAAGGCATTTTCAGTCAAGAGCGTTTTTGTATTTATTTTCCTGTGGTTTTGTTCCGTTTTTGTCCTGCGTGAAATTTTTGACGAGGAACAGAATTTTAGAAATCACTGATATTTAATAAATTTTAATCTATTTTAAAGGTAAAATTGGCGTAACCACCAATAACCACCAGAAGATAATGACAGAGATTAGTATGCGGTCTTTCATTGACGGGCGATCGGTCGAACAATCTCACCGCTTCGTTCTCCGTGCTATCTTTTGGCAGATCTTCTTACTTTCCCGTTCAAGTACCTTTCCGGAGTTCTTACTGACATTGACCGTACTTGCCTCGCATAGAAGAGAGCTTCGTCCATTTCAGACAAGGCTTCCGAAAGTATGTTTTTGAATTTTCCAAGTTGACATTGAAGATACGGACGGCTTTATAATTGTTTCCGATATGTCAACCATACAGTCTTTTTCTTATATTTTTTTGGCAACCGGAAGAGCCTCATTTGGTTCTAAAAAAATCATATTTCTTACTCATAGGCTGTTATCTTTTCCGTTCCATCTTCATTTTTGTCAATCATCCTTGCCGCTTCACATGCTTCACACGTGCAATGGCGTGATCCATTTCCGTTTATCCTTATCCTTGCGTTTTCCTCAAGGCAGGACGTCGAAACCGCTATTCCGCAGCGATCTCCGGAGTATTAGGCGGGTACGATTTGGCGGCGAATACGCCGTTAAACCGTTTTATTTTCGTTAAACGAAAAGACAACTTGCTGTCCGCAGGAGCGGACCATGTTTCTCCAATAATTATTGTGTATCAGCTCATTGTAAGGCTATTTTCCTGTGGTTTGTGGGGCTTTTCCATCAGATATTTGCCGGCTGTTCTCCTCATTAAAGGATAGATATATCTCCATGACCATGCGACTTACGCCCATAATTCGGGGATAAGGAGGCGAATATACGGAAAATCTGCCCTTTACATGCCCTATTGTCCATTAATGGATTAATACTTCTACACATCTGCAAATGGAGAATGACAGGTCTCGTTTTTTAATTTAATATCTTACTTGAAAAGAAATATAAGATATACCATTCCCCTGATTAAATTCAGTTTTTTTTCTGTGTTATATTACTTGTAAAATTCTATTATACCATTCAAGCAACAGCCCTTGAATCCCGCCGTATTTCAATTCTCTTTTTCCCATATAACGATTTTCCCATTTTTATTTATCCCGTCAGTAGCTCCACCTTGCCGGGTTCAGGGTGCGAAGCTACGGACGGGACCCCTAAAAATCTGCAAGGCCGCTTCGCGCCCTGCGGGTTTTGGCGAAAATTTTTCAATCCGTCCAGCCGGGCGGTTGAAAATTTTTCACCAAAAGCCTTGCATATTTTCTCCCCGTCCGTATCTGCCCCCTGAAACGAGCAAGGTGAAGCCACCGACAAGGCATAAAAAAAAAGTCAATGTTATGAAAAAGAGAATTGAAATACGGCAGGATTGGAAACGAGGCTTCGGCTCCGCTCCAACCGGCATTAAAAATTGGGTGAAGTGGTCGCTGGTCGGTTTCGTGGTCTATGTGGCGGTGCGTTTCGTGTGTGCCTTTTGGGGTGGTATTCTGCCCATGTTGGCAGTTTTGGCGGTGGTGGTTTTCCTCATCCGTGCCGTGTGGTGCATCCTTTGCGTGCTCGCTCTTTTCATCCTTGCGCTTTGCGTGATACTCTGACAGAATATGAATCATTTTAAAATCAAATCATTATGAACAAAGTACATTTATTGGGAGCCAACAGAAGTTACGACAGAGACGTTCAGACCGTTTCAGTCAACCAAGTGGTAGTATTGGATAGCTATGACAGCTATGTTGTGTATGAAGTAACCCGTGACAAGTGGGGAATAACCTATCATCTTGTCAATTTGCGGACATACGAGTTTCATACATCCGACCTTATCCGGCCGTTATCGGAAAAATTCGGAATAGGAATCTATTACGATGATGCGAACCCCAAGTTTTTAGATCCGTTGGAAACAGCCGCTTTACTCACCAAGGCAAAAGAGAAGAAAGCCGAAGAAGAAAAGAAAGCGAAGGAAACAAGAGAGGAATACGGACGTATCGCCAAAATCGGTGCGGAGCGTTTGCGCCCCCTTGTCCCGACGGATGCAAAGGCGGTCATTATCGGCACGTTACGGGTAAACGAGTGCGACAGCTATACGGACTATTATGACTACAGTATAGCAAGAACCGTCATTTTAGGCTTTTCCAAACATACACGCAACCTCTTTTCAGAAATGCGCAAGCATGCCGCCAATTTTGAGGGAACAGCCTATTTGGCGGAATATAACGCAGATTACGAACACCGGGAAAATTACAGCATGGGAGACGGTATGTATCTGGGCAGGAACAAGTACAGCGGTTGGACGGTTGAGAAAGAGCCTATCCACGACCTTGAAAAATTCATAGAACGGTATGCGCACACCGCAGGGGATGAAGCCAACCTTTGTATGAAAGCACCGCAGACGGACAGCGATACGGCAGAACAATCCACAGCAACCGCAGACTTTTCAACCCTCAGTCTTGAAATCGTGGAATACAGCGAGAAGGCGATTGCCGTATTCGGTGACACCAGGCCGATAAAGGACATTCTGAAAGACCTGAACGGTCTGTTCCGTGCGAACCTCACCTATAAGGGCGAAAGGCGTGCAGGGTGGATATATTCCAAGAAGCAGGAAACGAAAGTAAGGGAAGCACTCGCCACGTGCATCCGTGTATGACAGCATGAACGGCAGGGCGGAACAATCCGCCCGCCTATCAACGAACCCATAAAAAAGTAACGACATGAGAACGGAAACAAGAACATACACCCTCTATCGGATAACCGAGTTATCCGAGGAAGCCAAAGAGAAAGCACACACCGAATGGTTGTGCAACCGATATTTTTACGGTTGGACACACGAGAACCGTCAGACCCTTAATACCTTTTGCGAACGCTTCGGCATTGTGTGCCGTAATTGGAGATATGACGCATGCAATTACAGCTATGACTACCGCAGCAGGCAGGAAGACTGCATAGACAGGCTAAACGGTTGGCGGTTGGCGGCCTATCTGATGAACAACCATTGGAACGACCTATACACGCCAAAATATTTTTGGAAAGGGACGAAAGGACGAAAAAGCAGGATATTTGTAGATGCCTGTTGTCCCCTTACGGGCTATTATATAGATAACTGTATTCTTGATCCGATTTATCAGTTCTTGAAATCCCCCACCGAAAATATCACGTTTGACTGCCTTATGAACGAATGTCTCGACAGTTTTTTCCGTGCTTGTCGGGATGATATGGAAAGCACCCGGACTTTGGAACACTTCACGGAAGAAAGCAACGCCAACGGTTGGGAATACCTTTCAGACGGAAAACCATTCAATTAATTATCAACATTTAAAACTTATCATTATGAAGACGAACAAGAAAGTACAGACGAACAGCGTACAGAAATCAGAGAAAGAAAATGCAGTAAAGGTGACCGCTTTGGCAATCATCCCGAAACCGATGACACTACTCACACCGCAGGACGTGCCCACGGCTACCGAAGTGACAGAAGCACCCGAAACGGCAACCATTCCCACCGTTACGGAAGAAGCATCGCAGCAGGCCACTTTCAAGACACCGCTTGCAACGGCCACAGCCGAAACAGACCTTGACATCACTACCATACACCCAAGCACGGACAACCACCGCAAGACGTTCAATGACGCATCATTGCAGGAACTTGCGGAAAGCATTCGGGAAGTAGGAATCCTGCAGGCCATTGCAGTACGCCCACGCACGGAAGGCGGTTATGAAATTATATACGGTGAACGCCGTTACCGTGCCTCATTGCTTGCAGGAGCAAAGACCATAAAGGCAACCATATATAACAATGTGACGGACGATGAAGCGGAAGACATGTCGTTAAGCGAGAACTTGCAGCGTGAGCAGGTACGCCCCACTGAAGAAGCAAAAGCGTTCAAGCGGTTGCTTGAAAAGGGCAGATATGACATGTATTCACTGACCGCCCGTTTCGGACGGAGCGAGAAATATATCTATACCCGATTGAAACTGAACGAACTCTATGCGCCTGTCGGTGAACTGTTGGACAATGAAACAATCACTGTCAGCGTAGCCGAGGAGATAAGCACCTATGAGCCCGATATACAAAAGGACGTGTACGAGAAGCACCTCAAAGAGGGGAACGGTGAGGATTGGACGGGATATACATTGAACCTCTTCAAAAGGTACTTTGAAAAATACTATACCACCGACCTTGGGCAATACAAGTTCGACAAGACGGAATGCAATACATGCGTACACAACGCAGCCAATTACAACCTTTTTGCCGAGCATAACGGGTGCGGACACTGCACCAACCGCAAATGTCTGGAGGCCAAGAACGCAGCCCATGTGGCAAAAGAGACGGAGAAACTTTTGAAATCCGATCCGAAGCTGGTTGTCGCACGCCCCTACTACGGAAGCCGTAACGATATGGCACTACAGAAATTGGACAAGAAAGGGCATGAAATCAAGGAACTTGACTACAACGTATCGGCAAGGGAATTCCCCAAAGCACCCGAAGCACCGAAGAAAGAGCAGTTCACCCAAACGAAAGAGTACGAACAGGCGGTGCAGACATTTGAGCGCAGAAACGAGGAATATGCCCGAAAGGTGGAGGAACTTGACCGCATGAAGGAGGAAGGCAGGATAAAGACCTATGTAAAGGTGGGACAGACAGAACCCGAACTCTGCTACGTGGAGATAAACAGAAAGGAAACCGCCCCCGTCACTATCGGGACATTGCAGGAAAGGGACAAGCGTTTCAAACAGCTTTCCATCGAAAAGACCGTTGCCGATACGAAAAAGATTGTCCGTGAGAACGACTATCCCGAAAGCTCGTTCACGCAGTACGAAGACGGTATGGTTTATTTTGCCATGCTTGCCCAACTTCAAAGGAGACATTTCCCGCTTTTCGGCATCAAGGACCAGCCTTTCGCATTGGACGAGAAACAGCGGATGAAAATCGTTGCCAAACTGACGGACACACAAAAAACGGTAATCAAACGGGACTTCATCAGCCACTTCCTTTGTGAGAACGGCCACGGAGACAACAACGCATCCAAGCTGCTGAGGGACTTCGCAAACATGCACTTCCCCGACCAATACGGACTTGTCAAAGCCACCCACGAGGAAGAATATCAGAAACGGCATGAACGTTTGGAGGAAAGGATAAAGGAAATGAAGAAAGCGGAAAAGAAAGCTGCCAGGGAAGCCGAAAAACAGCAGACGACAGAAAAGACGGAAAAGAAGACCACCGCCCCGAAAACAGAGAAGCCCGAAAGCGGAAAAGCCGCCTGACACCAAGCGGAAAGCATGTGCCGGAAACAATATCCGGCACATCTTTTTCACCGCCCCAAGAGAACAGAGGGCAGGGCCGGACGACCCCACCCACACCGCCACCGTAAAACCTTTTAAAATATTTGCGAATGAAATATATAAGAATGTTCCCGGACGTGGAGTATTCCACCGACAGGGATTTTTTCCTTGAAAATCAGATTGTCTGCATTGTAAGCAGGGAGGGCACGAAGTTTTGCAGCCTGATAGAAAACCGTCTGTTCATGCGTTCCCAAAGCCGCCATATCAGCAAGCGGATGCAGCTGCATATCATGTGTGAAATCCACAAGGAAATCTGCCGCCTTCGCTATGGCGGCGAGCCGGTGGAATGACCTGCCACACCCCACACCTGAATACTTCCTCTCAAAAAAGTCGGGCAATCCCTATGCGGTTGCCCGGCTTTTTTCTATTTTTGCAGGGTTGAACCCAAAAAGAAAGTTATAAGATTAAAGATTTTGAATGATAACATATTAGAATAGCTTTTAGCTGTTTGTTCTTACTCTCGAAACGACCAAATTCAATGCAGGAGAATAAACGGGCAGAGTCCTTGTCATACACTAATGGCACGGTCTTAACTCGTTTCCTGCATGGGTGCTTGGTCGTACCGGAGAGTAGAACCTGTTAAGTTCCGTGCTTTTTTTGGTACATAACAGGAAGTTACGGACAAGGTATTACTCAAAAATCATAGGAAGATGTACAACAAGAACGTTGCCATTACCGGCAGTACCATTGAAAAGACAACAAAATACGACTGGTTCAAGGAAGATAAAATCCGTATGGAACTCTACCGGATTATCCTTTCACTTTATAATGAAGGTTATCGCACATTCACCTGCAATCCGCATTCCTATATCGGATTATTAGGTGCGGATACGATAGTCATACTGCGTGAAGCGGGCAAATGCCCGGAGATAATCCTTTCAGTAGCCATACCGGAAACCGCTTTTCCGGCAGATACCGACAAGGTGTATCGTGCCTTGTATGACGACCTGATAAAGCAGGCGGACAATAAAAAAATACTTCCGGAAAAAGAGTTTTTTGGCAATGCGCTTGTCGGTGGTCATATCATCTGTTATTACGATGACTTTTCCACAGAAATGCAGCAGATATACGCATCCGGTACTCCCTATACCAATATCCGTAAAATGATATAGGCACACATTCTTTACCGCAGGTTACAGTAGTTTCTCCAGCCGTGCAATCCGTTTTTCGGTGGACGGATGCGTACTCATGATATATTCGGTGAAAGTCGGACGCTCACCGTAAACGTCTTCCGTCCTTTTCAACCGACGGAGGAAAGAAAGCAATCCTTCACCGCAACCATATTTCACAGCATAGGCATCACAACGGTACTCGGCATATTTATTGATATTCACGTCAATTATCCGGCTGATGCCGTATATAATCCGGTGAAGCAGTTTGTAAACGGCCCACCATAACTTCGCTATGAGTTCACCCACAAGGCCCAAAGCCGGAACCAATGCAAACACCATGCTGCCAATTATCCCGAATATCAAAGCCGGAATAAGAAATATACCATAAAGGCAGCGGTAACCGAACGACTCCATCGAGAATAAAAGCACCTGATAGACAAAGTCGTAATGGGAGATATGCCCCACTTCATGGCTGATGATACCCTTCAGCTCCTCATCCGAAGCGGAGGCGAGTACTCCGCCCGTCAGTCCTATCGTATTGAAACCGAATGCGGCGGCATTTACCCGAGCGTCATTGTTACGATAAAGTTTCAGCTTCCGGTTCATACCCATTTCTGAAAGCAACCGTTCCACCCTCATACGATCGGAACTGTTCATAGGACGGTATCCTTCTTTTCTGCGTAGCACCCACACATTTAGCGGAGAAATGGAATAAAGGATGAATAACAGCAAAAGATAATACGGTAACGTATTGACTAAATACGGAATCACCCCCTCATCAAACAGCCCCGGTATATATGCCGGCCATATATGGCGCAAGATTGAAAGTAGTAATGCGTAAAACACCGTAATAAAGACAAAATTCACTATCGTGACATAAGCCAGCAGCAACAGCTTGCTGATGATACGGAATATTCTGAGTGTTGTTTTCATGCGTATATGATTGAACTATTAACTTCCGGCTAAATATAAAAACAAATTTTGTGCAATCCGGAACAATTACTTATTCATTTGTTTTCATTAAGCAAATTTCATAAAACAAAGACGACAGGTTTCCCCACCGTCTTTCTTGATAGATAATGGTAGCAGTTATTCCTTTGCCGTAGTGTTTTCTAAATCGAACGTCACCGTCATTTCTCTTTCCCTGCCAAAATTATCCCGGACAAAGAATTTCAGTTCCGAACGTCTGGCGCTTGTCGAACGGTAAAAGAGGGTGAATATCTGCCTGACCGGATTTTCCGTATCCAGTCCCGGCACCTCTGCCAGCGGCCTCACTTCCCTGTTCACAAGTTTTATGCCTTCACTATCGGACACTTCTCCCTTGCCTTCCATCTGGATGTAACCTATTTCATACTCCGCCTTTTCATAGTCCCCTTCACGGTCAAGATAAAAGCGTATCTCCACCGTTTCACCCGTTGCAATCTGCTTTTGCAGATACCATGACGAGAGGCTGAAATCATAATCCTGCCGGATGTCTATCCCGTCGTTACAAGAATTGAAGGCCAGCGCCGCAAGCAGTGCACCTATACATTTATATAATACGTTTTTCATTTTTTGTTTCTCCTTTCTCTTTTTATTAGTTAATAATAAGGCGGACGCCCAATCCTATCTGGGTATGGAAGTTACCCGCATCCGTTCCGAAGAGCGCCCTTTCCTTTACCTGCATCAGCAGGATAATCCGGTCTGTCAGCCAGACATCGAAAGCCGCCGTCAGACCGCCGCCATAAATAAAGCAGTCACCGTTTGTCACCGCCGCTCCGTCAGGAAGCAGGGAGGTTCCCCAGTTGACTGTCTCGAAGCCGCCCAGAGCGGAAAGCCCGATACGGAAACAGACATTCCGGCCCTTATCCGATAATACGGGAATAAAGTAGCCGAGTTCCCCCGTGAACTGCGCTTTGGGTATTGCCTTATTTTCGTAGGTGTACTCCTTTATCTGATAATCCAGACCATACAGCCAGCAGGTACGGTTACGGTTGGTATGTGTAAAGGCCAGCGAGGTGAAGTAGTGGCGTTCGCCACCACTCTTCCATGAAAGGAAATGATTGACTCCCCCTGTTGTAAATTGTACACCCGTCTGTCCCGGCAGGTCACGCTGTGCGTATGCTTCGCCCGCAAAGAGCGACAATACGGCAACTGTCAGTATGAATAGTATTCTTTGCATATACATTATATTATATATAGGTTATTATTTCAGATGCAGTTCACTGATTGGTTTTGCCGCCACAAGGTCTGTGTTCTCTATGCGGAACGACTGGTGACGGGCACCGCCCTTTTCGTAAACCTCCACCACGAGCAGTTTGTCATCCGGCAGGGTGAGCTTGGGCAGCACGAATATACCCCGCACCGTGGCTTTCCCGTCCACCGTTACCAGGCGGTTGTATGTCCTTACAGGTTCTATGAAGTTCTCCTGCATGGCCGTGCGCTTGGCTACTTTCTTGTCCACCACTTTGAAACGGATATAGTCAATGTCGAACGATATATCCGAACTGTTGCGCAGGGAAGTATGCAGGTACAGCAGGTCATTGTTGATATAAAGCCCTTTGAGCAGTGTCTGTATGCCGTACTTCTTGCAACCGACATGCCTGATGTCCCTTTTGTTCTTCTTATACAGCGTGTACATGATGCGGTTCACCACCAGCGGTGTCTCCCCGCCGAGTTCTTTCAGCTTCACGAACATGCGGTCGCCCGCAATCCCGCCTTCGGGATTGTCCCGTAGCCAGTCTTCCATCTCAATGGAAAGCCAGGCCGGTTCGTCCTTATAAACCACATTAAAAGAATAGAAACAACCGTCGGCAGTGATGACGGAGAAGTTCGTTTCCCCTTCAAATCCTTTCACCGCCGCCTTGATGCGTACTACATTTTCCGCTCCCGTGGCCTTGTCCGCTATGATGTCGAACGAACCCAAATCCACATATTTCACTTCGGAAGGGAAAAGGATATGTACGGTTTTCTGAAAAGTCACCTCAATCTTATGCGGTGAGATAATCTGGTTGGTGGGGAAAATCTTTGTTTCCACCGGTTCCTGCGCCCTGCTTGAATAAACAGCCAACAGCAGAATGATTGATAAAATAAATCTTGTTTTCATAATCTGATTATTATTTTTTGGAAATGAATAAAAGTTGATAATTCGCCTTTACGGCCACCTTCACCTCACGCATCTTTGCGGCCAGATATTGTGATCCGCCGCTAAGCACGCCCCTTGTCACGTCCATGACCAGTTGTTGCGAGGCACTGCGTGCGAACGAGATGCTTGTTCCGAAACTGCCCCCGATATTGGCGGCGGCTTCCTTCATGGCGGTACGTTCCGCTGTATTCGGAACGAAAAGTCCGGCCTGCCCGTCCATATCGTAAGCCGTTAGTTCCACCGGCAGGATATTCCCGCCACTCTCTATGGAGTTTACTGTGACTGCCATCCGTTGCCCTTCGATACGCACCGTACCATATAGCGGAGTATTGGCAGGTACAAGCACACCGCCCACTTGCAGCGGTTCCAGCAACCGGAACTTCAGTCATGCTCCGGTGGTTACTGTCTGGTCTTCGGCCACGCAGGCACGTATCGTATTGGCTCCGACAAGCTGTCCGCCGCCCACGGCCGTGGCAAAACCGTAATTGCGGGGTATCGTGTCGGGTACCGGAGGTACGGCCAGTGACGAAACCACATTCTCCGTAGCACGTCCGGCAGCTATGGCGGCAGGATTGCCGGATGAACCGCCCGTAACGCCCGCAGGCTGTATATTTTTCACCTGTCCACCCGTCTGTCCGGGGAAATAGCGTGCCGCCATCTCATACGACTTTTCCATCAGTTTCAGCGGGTCTTGTCCTTTACGTTCGCGTTCCAGCTTTTCGTTAAGCTCCTTCACCTGCCGTTCCAGTTCGTCCACCCTCGGACTCTCCTTCGGTTCCTGATAGAACGAGGTGATCTGCCTTGAAATCTGCCGCTGTTTCTCTCTGGACTCCCGGATAGCATCCGCTTTCGGTACATCTTCTTCCGGTTTCAGCCCGTCCGTTGTGTCCGGTGTCAGATAGCCACCTGCCATGTCCTGCAAGGTTCTCACTTTTTCTTGCCTGCGTTTCTTCATCTCTTCCAGTTCGTAAGCCTTCTGTTTGTCGGCCATTGTCTCCGGTGCGATAGCGTCGGGTATCGTTGTATTAATGCCTGCCGTCCCTTCCACCGTTTCTGGCGTGTCCGGCTTGAAGATAAACCAGATGAACCCGGCGCAAAGCAGGGAGAGGAATGTCACCACGCCATAGAATTTCAGCTTGTCGGCAACCTTGCGGTTTAACTTCTTCTCCTTTTCGGATGCAGGTTCCGCTTTCTGCGTTTCTTTATTCTTTTCTTCTTTCTTATCGGATTGTGTCATTGGATACATTGTTTTTTAATGGTTGGATACTGTCCGCTTCAGGAAGTGCAATCCTTTGGAGATGCTGTACCTCAATCGGAAATTTGTCTGTCCCGCAGAAACCGCCCACGATGTAGGCAAGGTCGATGGCGGCGAAGAGTCCGAGCAGGTAAAGGATGATCATCCTTTGCTGCCGGTAGCTTAGCCGTTGCCAACGTCTACGGAGTTTTGCTATATGTCGGTCTTTCTCCGTTCTGAACGAGTGGAAGACCTTTTTTATACCGTTATCTTTCATACTGTCCGATGTCCCTATTTTCAATAATGGTAAAACTCTCTATCAGAAAGCCCTGCGGATTGTTGTCGCTCCGGGTTACATTCCTCAGACGGCAGGTGGTGACAAGCGACCTTTCGGTAACGCTGCTCGAACGGATGATGTGCTGCCGGCTATAGGTCTTCATCTCGTATGGATAACTGTTGAAGTTCCCCTGTATGCTGTCCACCGTCAGCGTCTGCGAGATATTTCCCGCGATCATCCGGTTGAAGTAGCCTTTCTCCTGCAAATTCCGGTAGTAACCGATGGCGCTTTCATCCGAGAGGTAAAGGGCACGCTGGATGTTGCTTTCAATGGCGCTCTTGTCCGGTGACAAGGAGAAGAACAGTTCGTGAAAACGTTTAATATGTTCCCTCGCTTCCACGGGGCGATTCTGCTGCACATCCTGCGAGAGTGCCAGCATCAGCGATTTTCCGCTGTCCAGTACATAGATTTTCTGCCGCTGCGCCTCGGCGAACTCGTATGCCTTTCAGGTGGCGAAGACCGTTACCAGTGCGCATACTCCCAGGAATACCATTCCGAACAGCCGTAGCTGCCGGAATGATGTCTCGATGTTTTTTAATGATTTGAACTCCATGTCTTTTTTCTGTTTTTTAAAGTGATACGTTTAGAACATTTTCTTGATGCGTCCGGCTACCGATCCGCCGACTGCGCCTCCGACTGCCGCCGCACCGTTTCCTGCCATCTTCCCGGCACCGTTAGCCTTCTGCCCGTAAGCTCCCGCACCGCCTGCCTGGATAATCCACGAGGACACCGTGGGAACGCAGAAATAACCGATGATACCTATAATCATAAAGATGCAATAAACGCTGTTCGAAGCATCCGGTATAAATGTCGGGTCCTGCATCTGTTTGATGTCCTGCTGCAACATCAGAACCTGTATGCGTGAGAGGATAGCGCCGAACAGGTCGCCCACGGGCAGCCATAAGTAAATACAGATATAGCGTGACAACCATGTGGTGAGCGTACTTTGGAACCCGTCATAGACGGCCAGCGCAAAAGAGATAGGCCCCAGTATGGACAGGACAATCAAGAAGAAAGTCCTCAGCGTGTCTATCAGTAGCGAGGCTGCCTGAAAGAAGAGTTCCAGCAGTTCCCGGAACCATTGCCTCACCTTTTCCCCCATGTCATACACCGCCTTCTGTCCGTACATGTTTATCATCGTGTCCATGTCCCCCAGCGACCAGCCAAGCTCGTCTATCTTCTTGTCAAATTCCTCATCACTCACAAGGAAAGCCTTTGCCGGGTCACGCAGCATCGCTTCCCGTTCCAGCTCGTCTTTCTCTTCCTGATACTTCTTCATGTCGAAAGTCTGCTGTTCAACCAGTGAGGAAGTGGCACTGCATACGGGGGAAAGAATCCCGTTGATTGTCCCCAGCACCATAGTAGGAAAGAACATGATGCAAAGGCCCAGCACAAATGGTCTGAAGAGTGGGAACACGTCTATCTCTTCCGCCCTTGAAAGGGACTGCCACACCCGGTAAGCCACGTAGAACAGGGCACCGATACCCGCCACACCTTTTGCCACGCTTGCCATATCCTCGCACAGCGGCATCATCTCATCGTAAAGCGAACGCAGCAACTCATGCAGGTTCGTCCAGTCTATTGATAGTAATACCATAGTCTATCTTTTTTTAATGATGAATGATTACCAGTAACGCTGGTCGTGTGTCCCGTACAGGGCAAGCACCCGCTGGGAATCCCCCTTCTTCTTGCTGCGCAGGTACGATATGCCGATATTCTTTCGGGTATAGTACCATGTCAGGTTCTTGTATTCCAGCACTTCGCCGTATATCCGGTTGATGATGTCCAGTCGTTCCTTGTCGGTCATCGAGAGTCCGGTAGCCGTGGTCACTTCCTTCAAGTCCAGCAGCAGGTTGCTGCTTTCTTCAAGCAACCGGTTATACCCGAAAGCAATGGCCGAGAGTTCTTCCACGGTAAAATTCGGGTCGCCCATCATCGTATTGAAATTAGTCACGTAAATATCGCTGATGTCACCTACCAGAAGGATAGTCTGTTGTACCTTGCGTGCCCCTTTTACGAGATCGTGTACAGATTTCAAAGCGTCGTAGTAGGCCTTTCCCTGCTGGTAAATCTTTACAGTCTCCTGAAAGTTACTTCACATGTTCTGTGCCGTTGTGGAAGTCTGTACAATTTCATTGGCCGAGTTTACAATGCCTTGAGCAAGGTTCGTAGGGTCTATCACTGCCCATTGTGCTTTGCTTGTCACCGAAAGGGACAGTAGTGCCATGAATAAAATTATCATTCTCTTTTTCATGCGTCTATCTCCTTTCTTTGGTAAGTAAATACCGGCTGTCGTCATCACGGGCAAACAGTCCGTAACAGCCGAACAGCAATACCTCGCTTCCGCTGAAATACCCGATACATCCGGCATCCTTGTTCCCGTGCAGGAAAAGGTCGTCCCCTTTCCGAAGCGGGATATTGATTTCGGTATAACTCATTTCTCCGGCGAACAGCGTAGCCTTGTATCCCTTGAATCCGTCCGTCACATGGTTGGATTTACGGATTGTCAGCGTGGAGCCGCCTTCCTTGTTCATTCAGTGGCCGCAGATGCGGTCGTGTTCCAGTTCCTTCTTCATTTCCCCGATCAGGTTCAGCAGATCCAGATTGGTCAGGGTCGCATCTCCGAGTGCTTCCCTGCATTGGCTTAATAAATCTTTCTTACTCATTGTTGTCTATAGATTAATATGGTTACTTGTTTTCCTGCCGTTTGCTTTCGGCAAGTTGTTTGATAGCCAGTTCGATGTTTCCGCCCAGCTTTTCCGTAAGGCGGGTAAGTTCCAGTTTCTCAGTCTCTTCGGTGGTGTAGCAAAGGTACTCTTCAGCCGAAACTTCTGTCGCATATACCGCACTTTGCGTACCGCCAAGCCCTATCCAGACCTCTTTATAAAGGCGGTTCGCTGCATTGGCAAGATTGATAGAAAGTATCTGGCTGCGTTCCTTGTCCGTCAGGCCGAGCAGGTTCTGTATTTGGTCGAACTTGTTTTGATACTTCCGCTGGTCGAGCAGTATTTTGCAGTCACTGTTGTTGATAATCGTCTCTTTCACAACGGGGGAAGAGATAATATCATCCACTTCCTGCGTCACTACAACCGCCTCTCCGTAAAACTTTCTGACTGTTTTAAAAAGATAACGGATGTAGTTTGCCATACCTTCCTTGGCGATTGCCTTCCAAGCTTCCTCAATTAATATCATCTTGCGGATACCTTGCAAACGTCTCATTTTATTTATAAACGTCTCCATGATAATGATGGTGACAACCGGAAAGAGGATTGGATTATCCTTCACAACATCCAACTCAAATACAATAAACCGTTTGTTCAGTAAATCCAGTTCCTTGTCCGAGTTCAGCAGATACCCGTATTCACCGTTCTTATAATAAGGTTCCAGCACGTTCAGAAAACCGTCCACATCAAAGTCCTTCTCCCGCACGTTCTTGTCTGCCAGTATCTTGCGGTAGTCCTTCCTTACAAAGTCATAGAACGAGTTGAAGTTCGGCTTTATCTTCCGGTTCTTCTTTATCTTTTCGATATACAGGCTGACCGCATTCGAGAGCGCCACCTCTTCCGAACGTCGGGGCGGTTCGTCCTCCCTTTTCCAAAGGGTGAGTATCAGTGTCTTGATGCTGTCCCGCTTCTCGATGTCATACTGGTAATCCTCCGTGAAAAACGGATTGAAAGAAATCGGATCATTTTCCTTGTATGTAAAATAAATCCCGTCATCCCCTCTGGTCTTCTGATGTATCAGGTCACAGAGTCCCTTGTATGAATTTCCGGTGTCCACCAGCAGGATATGCGTCCCTTGTTCCCAGTACTGTCTCACAAGATGGTTGGTAAAGAAACTCTTCCCGCTGCCGCTGGGGCCGAGTATGAACTTGTTTCTGTTGGTCACCACCCCTTTTTTCATGGGTAAATCCGATATGTCGAGGAAGACGGGCTTTCCCGTCAGCCTGTCCACCATGCGGATGCCGAAGGGAGAGAGCGAGTTCCGGTAACAGGTTTCAGCCGTGAAGAAACAGAGCGCCTGCCCGGTAAACGTGTAGAACGTCTCTTCGGCCGGAAAGTCCGCTTCATTTCCCGGTATGCCCGCCCAATAGAGAGCCGGAAGGTCGGTCGTGTTATGGTGCGGAGTACATTCCATCAATGCCAGTGCGCTTCCCACATCGTTCTTCACCCTGCGGAGTTCATCCCCGTTTTCCGCCCATGCGACGATGTTGCAATGGCAGCGTACGGATTGCAGTCCGTTGCTGTGCGCCTCATTCAGGTATTCGTCCAGCCACTCCTTGTTGATCTGGTTGCTGCGGCTGTACCGAGAAAGCGACTGCATGTTCTTCGCCGCCTTCTCGAAACGGGAAAGGTTTTCGTTGCTGTCATCTATGAATATCCACTGGTTGTAGATATGGTCGCAGGGCAGCATCACGCCCACGGGGGCGGCATAGCTCAAACGGCAGTCCGAACGGTCTGTCGAGAGGCGTTCGTACCGTCCATCCGTCCTCACTTTACCCGGCAGATAGTCGAGGTCAGAGAGCGTGTGCAGGCAGAGCCGCTTATCTCCGATACGCATCCCGTCCGGATTCAATTGCATGTCCTGCAACATGGTCGTTCCGTCTGCCGAGAGCGTAAGGTACCGTTCGATAATGCCCGGTTCGTTTTCCGTTCCCGTAATCTCTTCCGTGGTCAGCCGTTCCAGCCTGACAAGCCCGCTGTCATTGACGATACTTTCAAACTGTCCCACCGCTTCCATGAATCGCTCCACCGTTTCCTTGTCCCTGATTTCCTTCGGCACCAGAAAACCACGGCAGAGCGTGTTCCAGTTGCTTTGCTGCCGGGAGCGCTCTTTGGTGGTCTTGGTGAGAAACAGGTAGCAGGCGTGGTACAGGTAGGGACGTTCGTTGAAGTGGCGTTCAAAACTGCGGGAGAGAAAGCTGAGTTCGTCCCGGCGGATGTCCGGCTCGTATTTCTCCGTGATGAAAATATCCTGTTTGTGCAGGATTGAATAGTTCGGCAACACCTTGATGGCCTTCGCTCATGTGGCGTGCATCGCCTCATATTCTGCGGATGATACCGAAAACACTTCCGGCAGTGTGACCCGGAAAGCGACCGTGATATCGGCGTCCTTGCTGACGATGCAGCCGTGTTCCACCGCCATGATGGGAAACTTGCTTTCCAGTGTGGATGCTTTTAATATACTTCTCATAATTTACGATTGTTGTTTGTTGATCAGACGTGTGATACGTTTTCGTGAGAGGATTCTCCGGGGATGCTGCCGGGCCGCGAACAGCTTCATCAGCCCGTGGCTGCCGTATTTACGGTTCAGCGTAAAGGTCAGCCATACCAGTACCGTAGCCGCCGATACCCCGAAACCGATGCAGATTCACTGTCCGACGCCCGCCATATACATGATGACGAACATCACAAATACGGCAAGCAGGCCGGCGGCGAAAATAAACAGGTATTGTGCCCGAAGCCCCTTGAACTCAACTTCACGGCCCACCCCTTTATTTATTTCAAAATCAGCCATAAGTTATTGTCTTTTTTATGTTTTTAGAGGAAGAACGACCTCAGAATGGTGGCGGCGACTATCAGAAAGATACAGGCTCCGAACCACGAACTGGCAGTTTTACTCGTGTCGGGGTCGCCCGAACTGAACTTCTGATATACCTTGATTCCGCCGACGAGGCCGATTACAGCACCGATTGCATAAATCAGTTTTGTGCCGGGATCAAAATATCCAGTCACGAGTTGTGTCGCTTCGGTGATACCTGCCTGCCCGTTTCCTTGTGCCATTGCCGCACTTGCCGCCGCAACAGCGGCCAGCATCATAATCAATCTTTTCTTTTTCATTTATCTCCGTGATTTTTAGGTGATTTAAAAAGCCACGGACTGCCCCCTTTCACTATCCCCATAGGCAGCCCGCAGCCGCTTATGGTTTATTGATTCAGGGGGTAAGTTCCGGCCGGAAATCAGCCGGAGTCATAATATGCCATTTGCATTGTCACTTGATTTGGTGGTGAAACATTCTTGTCAATTCTCTCTTGAAAGCGGGATGCGAATCATCCCGAATCGTAATAGCCGTTTGTTCTCATTGTCTTTACTGTCCTTATCGGTTTATTTCAGATATTCCCCGCACTTGAATCCCTTGCGGGGTGTATAGTCTTCAAAGGAAGAGGATTTGAACAGCCACATCCGGTTCGCCCATCGGGCAAGGTCACGCTCGTACTGCGTAGGTGTCCGTTCATTTCTATAATCCCGGAAAGGAATAACAAAGGGGGTGATTCCCAATTCCCTAAGTACGTTCAACCGGAACAAGTCCTGCTCAACAGTCGAATTGAATCCTATCAGTACGTAGCAGGTTATCTTG
>OGXA01001395.1_pt1 | contig 19928 bp, 20 predicted proteins | sample 1576171 | NCBI WGS metagenome assembly OGXA01 (sample SAMEA3541587, study PRJEB24748) | human gut metagenome | biome: human gut; feature: human-associated habitat; material: faeces | place: China | collected 2012 | reverse complement strand
GTACAACCTTTTTCTGTGTCTTCTTGAACCAGTCATAGAATGCCGTGTATGGAATATTGTTGCCAATGCAGAACGAGTTGATGGAAACCCCATTGGGCTCACCCTCGGTTTTGTAGAGGAACCACAGTCTTTCAAAATCTTTTTCGCTAAACATAATCTTTCGAGTTTTAAGTTTAGCACGAAGGTATGCGAAAGAGACATGCTAGTCAATACGCCAATTTTGGAAGCTTACGTCAGCACAAGAAGTGTCAGTTGCAGAACCTGAATTCGTCAACAGTTACTGCATCCTTACCAGTGACAGTACCATGAAATTGTTACCGAAAGAAAACGGAATGATAGGTAAACATGAAACCAAGACCAAAAGTTTGCTCAATAAGATTTCGAAAGTTGCCGATGTAGCTGGTTCAGCTGGTGCATTAGGTGCAGTAATCGGTGTCAATTCCGATAATGTATCAGGTGCCATGACAGGTATCAAGGTACTGACCACAGCAAGCAGCGTAGGTGATGTTGCTTCGTCTGCCAGTTTCCTGGCAGGTTCCGTCGGCATGGATGTTATCTTTTCAGGAAAATCATCTAGCTATGTCCATAAATTATGATGGCAAGGATGTGCGTTTACTCATCAAGTCAAGCAGCAATGAGGAAGATCCGCTCGGCATCTATCGCATTGTAAAATTCAATACGCTGAAAAAACAGCGCCGTATCCAATGGTTTGAATTTGAGCCTGCCGTTTTAGCCTCAGAAGAGGCGCAAAAAAGCGTTTTTTTTAAACTTTACAGGACACAAATACGGAGAACAATCTTACTTACCGTTCCCGCATCGGAAATTGAAAAAGGAGAATATGGGATATTTTTCATGAGTATTATTACAGCTACATCCATTCCCGTGGGAACTTTCAGCATTCAATAGAATCCAGTTTTGGAATAGTTTTGTCTTATGAGTACGGCTTCTAGAAATATGATGTGGTGATGTGGCGGCTGAGCACCCCAATGTGGTGCACGCATGAAGGAAGTCACCTTTGCGCAGTATACACCGAATCCGCATTTTTCGGTGACACAGCCGGAGAAGTGAGAAAAATGGAGATCTTATAAAGAATATTGCTTCAGAAGAAACATTAAGTAACCATTCTATTTTCCGCCTTGACACGCATGCTCCCTAAACCTACCTTTGCGCCATACCCCAATAACATCAATGATTATGGCGAAAGAAAAAGTAAACTATCAGGAGGTATATGACCTCTACCAGTTATGCAGCGAGACCCAGGATCTTCGCGAGTTCTGTGCGGATTATGGAGTAAACTACGACAAGTTCATGAACTGGCAGCGTCATCAGCTATGGAGCGAAAAGTTAGGCAAGACAGTTCAGGTTGAGCAACCCAAGGTTGCCAAAGTCCGGATAACCGGCAAGCCTTGCAACAGTCCAACCGTTAAGATGGAAGTGAAACAACCGGAAGGCGAACCTCCTATTAAGTGGGTGAAACTGCAATTGACATCAGGAGCGACACTGTTTCTGAGAAATACCACAGTTCTTGATTTGAGCTTGTTGCTTAATAAAATGATAGGATGATATGCTTGGACTGAGTGCTAACCTGAACTATTACCTGTTCAACGGTAATGTGGATTTACGGAAAGGCATCCCGTTTGTGTGAGAGTATAAGGGAAGAGATGTCACTTGACCCGAGCGATGCATCCAATGTATATATGTTCATGTCCCGGAACCGGAAGGTTGTGAAGATACTTCATTACGAACGCGGTTTTTATGTGCTTTACGAGAAACGTCCTGTTATGGGAAAGTTCAAGAAACCTGTGTTTGATGAAGTTTCCAAATGCTACCGGATACAGTGGTCTGACATGGCTTACCTGACGGAAAGCATCGTAGTGGACAGGATGTATGTAGTCGTCCCTTAAAAAGCCCATTTTTGAAGGTGTGTCGTAATACTCGATGCACCTTCTTTGGGCATAAAAAAGAAGGTGCGAATTTTGACACACCTTCTTCTGTTTTTTATTCCTTATCTGTTCATTATCCCATTAACCGGAACACTGGCGAAATAAACCAGCGTTTATACATCAGAGTTGCCAGCTGATAAACAAAGAAAGCACTCACTAACCCTACCAGTGAATCAACCAGATAATGTGCCTGGATATATACCGTAGCACAACAAAGCAAAACATAAAAAGGAGCAAGTACCGCCGCCAGCTTCCGGCTCACTCTCCAGGCCATGATCATAACAATGGTAGAGATCGCAACATGCGAACTTGGGAAAGCTGCCGTCGGACGTTCACCGACTTCCTGGGATGCTTCCACCAGCTGATAAAAGAATCCCTGATCGTAACCGGGCCCCGGAACCAGATAATCATTCCAGTTGAAATAATCTCCAATCGGAGGAAATATTCCGGCATTCACTTTATCCATACCAATAGCCGGGAAATAAAATTGCGGACCAGCCACCGGAACAAGGATGTAAAATAAATAATAAATAAAAAATGAGGTAACCAGTACAAAACAGATTTTTTCAAACCATTCAAAATGCGTCAGGAAATACCATACCGTCACCACTAGAATCATAGGATAATAAAAGAAATATCCCATATTGAACGGCTCACTGAACCAGATAGACGGACAATGTTTACTGAACTCTACGGATGGCTGACACCCGAACAGTCCCTGCTCGACTGTAGCAAAGATATAATCCAGGTTCGGGAATAAACGGTTAAACTCAAAAGTATCCGGATACCAGTAAGCTAAGAGTGACATTTGTACAGCCATCCGCACAAAAGCAGTCAGACGGCAAGGAAAAGTCTGATACAATGCAATCAAACCGAAAGTAAGTGCCACAATACCGGCACGTTCCAGCAACATTACTCCCGGATGGTCCATTCTCGGGAATAACAACAATATCAGCAAGGACGTCAGGGCATTATATATCAGACTTATACTTTCTACCGCAAACAGTCCTTTTCCACTCTCTACACGTTCAAACAATTTCACAGCCATCCCTCCTTCTTATACCAGTCCATGGTTTCTTTTACTCCACGTTCCAAAGGATACTGCGGCTGATATCCCAGTTCTTCTTCCAGAGGACGGATGTTGCACTTCCAGTTACGCTGACGCATAATCTTATATTTATCTCCATTCAGTGTGACAGGCTTGCGTGTGAATTTGCTCACCAGCTCACAGACCCAGGAAATAGCACGAAGAATCACCAAAGGACAGGTCAGATGAATCATCCACGGATTTCCCAGTTCCTTCCGGATCAGTTCGGCAAAGGCACGCGAGTCATACACCTTTCCGTCGGTTACAAACCATTCACGACGTACGACGCCCTTTTCCAGCGCCAGAAAAACGGCCTGAACCAAATCCTTTACATACACGAAAGTCAGATCCTGACGCCGGAAACCGGCACCAAAGTCAACATGCCGTTTCACGGCCTGTGCCATCAACAAATAATCACGTTCACGAGGGCCATAAACTCCCGTAGGACGAAGAATGACATAAGGAAATTCAGGAAGAGAACGAAGGTACTCCTCTGTATGCAGTTTACTGAGTCCATATGCTGTATCCGGACAAGGAGTATCAGACGGTTCAATAGGAGTCCGGTCATCTTCTCTCACCGGGCCGAACACACTAAGCGAACTGAGCATGACAAAACATTTGGGAACCATGTCCAGGCGTTGCAATGTCTCTATCAGATTACGGGTAGCCCAGAAGTTTCCAATCTCAAAATCAGCTTTGTCCAGACATTTGGTTACGCCCGCACAATGGATAATATAATCCCATCCTCCGTGCTTACGCTTATGAAGAGCCAGCTGAGCCTCCAGAGAATCAGAGTCAGTCAAATCCAGTTCCGCAAAATTCAGCCGACTGTCTGACAGATAACGACGGCTGCTTCTCCCGCGTACTCCGGCCCACACCTGCATCCCGCGTTCCAAAGCCTCATCCACCAGATGACTGCCAATGAACCCGCTGGCGCCGGTCACTAATATTCTTTCTTTCATTGGTTTCCTGTTTTGATGAATCCGCATGATCAGGAAAAGAGTTTTTCCACAGGCAAGCAACAGTTCAAACACTTCCGGACGGCCTTATGACATTCATGCTTCATCAATATTGATTTTTGATTAAATTTAGTGGCAAAGATAATAGTTTTTCAGTTCTTTCACTTAAAATATAGACAGTTATTCATCCACCTTTCCATTTATTTTGTTTACTTTGTAGTAAATCATCAAAAAGGAATTAACATGGCTAAGAAAAAGAAAGAAAAAAAAGGCGGAAAACGCATGAAAAAGAAAGAACTGGTGGAACTGATCATCAGTTACTTCCGCATCAGGCCGACTGAATCAATCAATCTCAAGCAGTTGTTCCAAGGGTTGAAACTCACCACTCATCCATTGAAGATGCTTTGCGCAGAAATCATCGAAGAAATGGCAGAGGATAATTTCCTCATTGAAACAGAAAAAGGACGCTACAAGCTTAACGATAAAGGTCAGATTCTCACAGGAACCTTCCAACGGAAAAGTAACGGAAAGAACCTTTTCATTCCGGACGAAGGAGGAGAACCCATCTTTGTGGCAGAACGCAATTCTGCACATGCCATGAATAATGACAAAGTGAAAATCAGCCTTTGCGCCAAACGGAAACGTCATGAACTGGAAGGACAGGTTATAGAAATCCTTCAAAGAGCTGAAACCAACTTTGTCGGCACTTTGAAGGTCAGCAAGAATTATGCATTCCTGCTGACAGAAACCAACACGCTGGCAAACGATATTTTTATTCCCAAGGAAAAGCTGAAGGGTGGAAAAGATGGAGACAAAGCAGTTGTTAAAATCATAGAGTGGCCGGAAGAAGCCAAAAACCCGTTCGGAGAGGTTATTGATATCTTAGGAAAAGCCGGAGACAACACTACCGAAATGCACGCGATTCTGGCGGAATATGGCTTGCCTTACACTTATCCGCAGAATGTGGAAGCTGCAGCAGACAAACTTTCGGCTGAAATCACTCCTGAAGACTATGCCGAACGTGAAGACTTCCGCGACGTGGTAACATTTACCATTGACCCCAAAGACGCAAAAGACTTTGACGATGCGCTTTCCATCAGACAGTTGAAACCCGGATTATGGGAAGTCGGTGTGCACATTGCAGACGTATCACACTATGTCAAGGAAGGAAGCATTATTGATAAAGAAGCTGCCAAACGTGCCACTTCCGTATATCTGGTAGACCGCACCATTCCGATGCTTCCAGAACGTTTGTGTAACTTCATCTGCTCCCTCCGCCCTGACGAAGAGAAACTGGCCTATTCGGTGATCTTCGATATGAACGAAAAAGCAGAAGTAAAAAATTACCGCATCTGTCATACGGTAATCCGTTCCAACAGACGTTTCACTTACGAAGAAGCCCAGAATATCATTGAAACCGGTGAAGGAGACTATAAAGAAGAAGTTCTGGAACTGAACCGTCTCGCACAAATCCTGCGTGAGAAACGACTGGCTGCCGGAGCAATCAATTTCGACCGTTGCGAAGTGAAGTTTGAAATCGACGAAAAGGGAAAACCTGTCAGCGTCTACTTCAAAGTCTCCAAAGAAGCAAACAAACTGATCGAAGAGTTTATGTTGCTGGCCAACCGGACCGTAGCTGAACATATTGGTAAGGTGCCTAAGAACCGGAAGCCTAAAGTATTCCCTTACCGTATCCACGACCTTCCGGACCCGGATAAACTGGATAATCTGAATCAGTTTATTGCACGCTTCGGCTACAAGATCCGCACCGGAGGAAGTAAAAACGAAGTATCCAAGTCCATTAACCGGCTGTTAGGGGACATTGAAGGCAAAAAAGAACAGAATCTGATTGAAACCGTTTCCCTACGAGCCATGCAGAAGGCCCGCTATTCAATCTATAACATCGGGCATTACGGACTGGCATTTGACTTTTATACCCATTTCACCTCACCGATCCGCCGTTATCCGGATTTGATGGTTCACCGGTTGCTGACCCGTTATCTGGCAGGAGGAAGAACCGCTCAGGCAGACAAATATGAAACTCTTTGTGAACACAGTTCTGCCATGGAACAGACAGCCGCCAGTGCCGAACGTGCTTCCATTAAATACAAACAAGTGGAATTCATGAGTGAACGGATCGGACAAGTCTTTGAAGGAGTAATTTCCGGAGTAACCGAATGGGGACTGTATGTGGAAATCAACGAAAACAAATGCGAGGGCATGATACCGATGAGAGATCTGGGCAATGATTATTATGAGTTTGACGAGAAAAACTATTGTCTGATCGGCAGACGCTTTCATCGCAAATTCAGCTTAGGAGATCCCGTCAAGATCAAGGTAGCACGGGCCAATCTGGAAAAGAAACAACTGGACTTTACCCTGGCTGACGAATAAAAAACAAGAAACAATTATAACCACCATTGCCACGATATATCGAGCGATGGTGGTTTTTCTATATCCAGCCTTTTCCCTTCGGGCAACTTATTTTACCCTCCGGTTCAACTGATTATTTGCTTTCTCGGGACGAGATTTGCCCACACGTTTTCCACTGCTTTTCTTTTTTCCTGCCTGCTTAGCCTTAAAAGCAAACGGATTTTTCTTATTTACTACCATATCATAATATATTTACGCAAAAATACACTATTTTTGCCAAATAACAAACTTATCAACAAGCCTATGAGCCCATTTGATTACACTCCTATACTGACACAAGCCGTCGACGAGCTTTCTGACAGCCTGTCCTATCAGGGGCTTTTCCATCAATACAAAGATGGTGAACCCTTGCCCTCCGGAAAAACACTGCATCACATTGTGGAGCTGGCACGTGCCATTCTGTTTCCAGGATACTTCGGTAATCCTGCCATCAACAGCCGTACCATCAATTACCACATTGGAGTTAACATTGAAGAACTGTTTGGTCTGCTGACCGAGCAAATTCAGGCCGGCTTATGTTTCGGAGTGGAAAACAATGGACTGGACAATAATGAGAACGAACCTTGCAGAGAAAGTGCCACCCGCCTGGCCGCACAATTCATCAGCCGGCTGCCATCCATCCGACATACATTGGCCACAGATGTAGAAGCAGCCTATTATGGAGATCCGGCAGCTACCTGTTTCGGTGAAATCATCTGTTGCTACCCCATCATCCGGGCCATAACCAATTACCGGATTGCTCACGAACTGTATATGCTGAATGTTCCGTTAATTCCACGCATCATTACAGAAATGGCACATTCAGAAACCGGCATTGACATCCATCCGGGAGCACAGATCGGCCATCATTTTACCATTGACCATGGTACCGGTGTCGTGATCGGAGCAACCTGTATCATCGGAAATCATGTAAAACTCTATCAGGGAGTAACCCTGGGAGCCAAAAGTTTCCCGCTGGATGAACAAGGCAATCCCATCAAGGGAATTCCACGCCATCCTATCCTGGAAGATGAAGTAATCGTTTATTCCAATGCCACTATCCTGGGACGCATTACCATCGGCCGCGGAGCAATTATAGGAGGAAATATCTGGGTCACCGAAAGTGTGGCTCCGGGAATGCGTATCGTTCAGCGAAAAGAGTAACCCTTTCGAACGCGCCTGGAAATATCATTATCCTGAAAATATTCAAAGAGAGCTTCTGAATCCTGCTTCAGGGGGATCTGAAATCCCCCTGAAACAGGATCAGGCTTAAAAGTTTGTCTTCTTGCCTGTTTCTCGTTTCAGTTCCTCAAAGCGCATCATCATCCGACGCAATACCTTAGGCTCTGATTCAGACAAATCATTCTTCTGTTCCGGATCTTTCCGGATATTATACAACTCGTATGTTCTGTTTTCCCCGGGATAAGGAGGAATCATTACCCAGTCCCCTTGCCGGTAAGCATAATCCAGCATACCTTCAATAACCAGCTCATTACGCCCTTTTCTGTTCTTTCCCAGGAAGGTCTGTAAAGTATTCTGGCTGTCGGTACGATCCGGATAACTCTGTCCCACCAGAGAAGCCAAAGAAGCCAGCAAATCCATCTGACAGACAAAAGCATCTGATACTCCCGGTTCAACAACTCCCGGCCAACGTACAATGAAAGGAATACAGGTACCACCGGCATACCTCATTGTTTTCCATCCCCGATAAGGCCCGGCAGGCTTGTGACTGCCTACCAGCTCTTCAGCCTGATCCTGATATCCGTCGTCCAGAACAGGACCATTATCGCTGGTCAGAATAACCAGAGTATTATCCGTAAGATTCAGCCGGTCCAGCTCCTTCAAGAATTCCTCAACGCACCAGTCGGCTTCAAGAATCACATCCCCGCGAGGCCCCATGCCACTTTTCCCGATAAACCGTTCATTAGGAACCCGGGGAACATGAGGCTGATGAAGCCCATAATAAAGAAAGAAAGGACGGTTCTGATTTTCCTGAAGGAAATGTTTGGCTTTCTCCAGGAAAAGCTCAGCCATGTCTTCATCGCGCCATTGCGCAGCCTTGCCTCCCTTCTGGAATCCGATACGCGGCACTCCGTTCACGATCGATCCTCCATGCCCCACACTCGGATGCATCCGTAACAGTTCCGGATTATCCTTGCCGGTCGGTTCTCCGGGAAAGTTCATACGATAATTTACGTACAACGGATCATCCGCAGACAAACCTACTCCTTTTCCATTTTCAATAAAAATACATGGAACCCGGTCATTAGTTGCAGCCTGTATGAACGAATAATCATAGCCGACTTCTTTGGCTCCCGGATAAATCGGCTGATTCCAATCCACAGCACCATCTCCAAGCCCAAGATGCCATTTTCCCACAGCGCCAGTTACATATCCGGCAGAACGCATCATCTTCGGCAAAGTGATCCGGTGAGTATCTATGATCAGAGCAGCATTTCCCGGAAGAATCTTTGCCTGAGGATTACTCCAAGGATACATTCCCGTCAACAGAGAATAGCGGCTGGGAGTAGAAGTTGCCGCCGTACAATAAGCATCAGTAAAACGCAATCCCTCGTTGGCCAGACGATCCATTCCGGATGTCTGAATGGCAGTCGCACCATAACAGCTCAGATCTCCGAAGCCCAGATCATCCGCTTCAATAATCACAACATTAGGACTCTCCATTTTAGTCTGCCCATATATACCTGCAGGCACTAAAAGCAATCCTCCAATCAAACCTATTTTCATATATCAGATCTTTTCAATTACGACAATACACAGTTAAATTTCTCCATACTCTCCGCCAGCATCAAAAGGACGATTCATCGGCATAACACAGACGATTCTGTTGTATCATGCCGGTGAAACTTTTGTTTCGTCTTGAAGAAACTTCTGTTTTCTGCTGGTGAAACTTTTATTTTCTATTAGTGGAACTTTCAGTTTCAACTGGTGGAACAAAAAGTTTCAGCTAGAAAAAACTCCTGTTTCATCCTAAGAAAACACTTCTGTTTACCATATACTTCTGCCTCATCGTGGGAAAAAAGATCTTACGGGAACAGGATCTTTGCAATCTTCCGGGAATATGCTTCCGCATACTGAAACATACCCAAGTCAGTAGCATGCACTCCATCCACCTGACTGTCCATGCTCAATCCCAGTTCCTCAAAAGTCATATAGTACAGTCCATCCACCTTCTGCTTGAGTTCCTGATAGCAGAGACGAAGCTGTTCATTGGTTTTTTCAAACCTGCTTCTTTCCGCATCCGAAACCCGATATCCCATATATCCGTCATGTTCAACAAGCAGAATCGGTGCCTGACTTTTTTCACGCAATATGCGTATTCCTTTCGTCATCCGATCCGCAATCAGTCCAACCCGGTCATCTTCTGTCATATTAGGCATACAGTCGATAACAAACAAAGACGCATCAGTCTCAGCCAGCAGTCTGAAAAACTCCTCCTCTAAGCGTCCGTTTCCGGAAAATCCCAGATTGACCACAGGGAAATCGAGCTTTCTTTGCAGAATATTGGTCCAGGCCATACCGGGACGCGAGGCGCATGCTCCCTGCGCAATGGATGTTCCATAAATCACTACAGGCTTCTTCTTTGACGGAGCAGCAAACTCAAAATGACTTCCGGCCGGTACACCTATTTCCATCAGGTTTACTCCATTGTAAAGAGGCAGGTAAAGACAGAATTCATTTCCTTTGTCCGACTGACGAGGATAAGTAAGATTATCATATGTATAACGTACCGTATCTCCAAAAGAATATTTTCCGGCACACCATAAAGCCTGTCCGTCAGCATCCTTCATGTACAAATCGACTCCACTGACTCCCGTTGCCGGCATATGCGGCATAGAAAAGCCAGATGTAACCGTGTATTTCACCTGTATTTTCGATGCATTTGTCTTGAACTTAATATACAAGCCTGCACTCTGACAGGACAAATCCCACAAAGCTTTCCGTACCACCTTCTCTGCACGGTCCGGAAGACGATGATATTTTGCACCGATCTCTTCATTCCAGCAACGTCCCTGTACAGGGATTTCCCCTTTACCAAAAGGATTATACCAGTCAGTCTGTGCAAAAATCTGGACACTGCTCCACAAAAGAACAGCTAAAATTCCCAAAGAATGTTTCATATCAGTCACTTTTTAAAACTTCTCATTAAAGGCACTCTTGATAGGTCGGGCAATCCATACCTGCGGTTGTTCAACTCCCAGCATAAATGCCACAGTACCTGCAATATCATACACCATTGTACTTTCGGTAATCTGAGCACCCTGCTTGATACCTTTTCCATAAAAGACAATCGGTGTCTGCATCTCATTCATCGTCTTACCGCCATGACCGGTTCCTTTTCCCCCATGATCGGCAGAGAGTATAAATACGGTCTCGTCCATCATTCCGGCCTCTTTTACTGCAGATACGATCAGTGCCAGAGCCTGATCCAGATGAGTCAGCATCTTAAAATAATCTTCTGATTCCCAACCTTTGCTATGTCCGGCACCATCCGGCTCACCGAAAATAACCGAACAAAACATCGGTTTCTTCTCCTTGAGGTAAGACAATACATCCTTCAGTTCTTCTTTGGAGTTTTCAGCAGACAGATTCAAAGGCTGAACATGATTAATGGCCAAAGTATCAACCAGGTATTTCATGCCATTCCATTCATAGAAGAAACCAAGTTCTGCATCAGGATATTTGGCTCTGATACCACTGTAGATATCCGGAAATATACCATGTTCGTTGAGAACCCGAGAAGGCAGGTCAGGTGTAGAACTACCCCACTCAGTATATCCGTGAAGTTCCGGACCTGCTCCCATAAACATCGAAGCCCAGTTGACGGCACTTGAAGAAGGAAGAACCGAACGGTTTTCCAAAGTGTAACAGCCATCCTGCATCATACTGCGGAACTGAGGCATTTCCGCACCATTATTCAGGCTGTATGAACTCAAGCCGTCGAAACCGACAAGAACAATATGCTTCGGAGGATTCGGCAGAGACTTTCCATTCTCACTTCCACTACAAGACAAAAGGACGCATGACAAGATGCTCCAAACGACTAAATACAATTTTTTCATAATATAAATTCTTTAAATGTTTATAACCCTTATTTCCCATCAGAATAAATGTTCCCTTCAACACAAAGTTCACCTCATTTACTACTTTGCAAAGTTTTTACTTTAAAGGAACAAAAACAATATATGCATCATCTGCTTTTTTCACTACCAAAGATAATACTTTGGGAGCATTATTTTCAAAAAAAACAAAGGGACGTTCCATCCGGTCAGGCAAAATACAACCTCCCCCATACAATGGAATCTCCTTTTTCATAATCTTGAAGTCCAAAGCTTTCTTCCAGTCCAGGCCATTGGAAGAAACCATCATTCCTATATAAGTATGTGCATGAAAGCAAGCATAATAAACAGAATTCTTCTGATCACACCATAAAGACATGTCCTCCGTATCCCAGTCTTGAATAACCGGCTTATCCTGAAGAACAAATCCCCTATCCGGATAACTGGAAACAGCAACAGCCTGATTACGTTCAAATTTGGTAGAACCAGGCTTGTCCCCTTTCACAATCAAATAATAGCGTTTATCAACTCCTTGTACGATTGCAGGATTTACAACTAATGTTTCAATCGGTCCGTCAGGTTCCAGCAAAGGCTTTTCATTAATTGAAAATTCTCCATTCAGACTCTCGGAAGAAGCAACAAACGTACGCTGATTGACCCTCAAAGGTTGCCAGTTCTTATGAGAATAACCACCCCGGGCTGTCTCTATCAATTCTTCATTAGAGATATCTCTGTCTAAAGACGTACTGCAAAAATAAAGATAATATTTCCCCTCAAAATATTTAATCTTAGGATTATGAGCCGTTATCATATCTCCTTTCCGGTATACATCTTTTTCGAAATCAAGAACGGTATTCTGATAGTGATAAGGCCCAGCCGGATGATCTGCCACAGCATGTGCTATGGTCGAATGAGTCAGCCAGGCATAAAAAGTGTATGTCCGTTTCCAACGGGAATAAAACAAATGATATTTTCCGTCTTCCCCCTTAATCACCGAACTGCACCAATGATAAAAAGTGGAATCACGAAAAATATTTTCTGCCTTTACCTTCATGATCTTATCAGAGAAGGTAAGTTCATTCTCTCTGGCAAGACTATCCTGACAAGACTCCAATCCGGTGTCCTCTTCATTTGTCAGAAAATCGTCTGTCGCCGGATTTTCTCTCCCGTCCTTTTTCACAAAAGAAGAGATGTCTCTCTGTCCTGAATTATCGGACAGAGAGAACACCTCTTGAGAGAAAAAACTTATAATCAATATATTAAGAAGAAACAGCAATAAAGATCTTTTCATGAAAGCTTAATCTTTGAAATCAACAAACACGTCTTTTATGAAAGATACCAAAGGAAAGCTGCCCAACTTCTCCGGCAAGCCGATTTCTGAAGGAGTCGGCGGCAAGAATTTTGCTTCCGTACCCTTCATGGAAAGTCCGTTATGATCAAGTGTCACAATGCCATACAAAGGTTTGTCGAAGGTCAATGAATATTTCAACAGAGAATATTTGTCATTGATTTCTGCCGGATATCTCTTCTCAGTCTGGGTTTCACAATCTGCCCAAACATATAATAACGGCCCGGCATGCCGAATCCGGCAACAAACTCTTCTTTGGAATATTTATCCAGGTCGTGATTTCCCAGAACATGATACTTTTCTCCTTTATACTGATCCCATACTTTCTGCAAAGGCTGGCTGACACTGTCCAGACGAATAAAATCGCCCAACTGAATCAAAAAGTCTACATTCTCTGCATTAGCTGCATCCACTACAGCCTGCATACGTTCACGCCCATCAGGAAGATCGGGAGCATGAAGATCGGAAACAATAGCAAATTTAATGGGTTTCTCTGCTTGTTTGCAAGAGTACAATCCCCACATACTCAACACAATGAAAATGCCATAAAACAATTTAGTTTTCATAATATCAATTAATTTAGTATTCTATATCCTTCGCTTATCCAGGCAATCATTTGGTATAACGACATAATACTATTTCTGAAGCCAACGGGTCAAAGAAGTTGTTGGAGTCTTCACTACAAACTTATAAAACTTGGAAGACGGATACTTTTCTAAATCCACAACAAAACGTCCTGTACTGGCTTTTACCCGGCCTATTTCTGACCAGTTATCCTTACCTCCTTCTTTATAAGCATTGGTTGTAGCCATATAAACAACAGCCTCATCTTTGGCACCTTCCCCTTTCCAGCATAAAGTAACCTGATTGTCATAAGGATGAGTTGTCAGCTCATAAATATCCGTAGGACCATAGAAGGAGATACCATCTTTTTCAAAAGCTACATCTCTGGGCATCTGGAAATCCATAAAACGGCAGATTGTAGGAAGTATATCTACCAAAGCTAAAGTAGGACGGGTAAACTGTGCATTCAACGCACGGACATTGGTTGAAACCCATACACTACGTTCGCGGGCCAATTGTCCACCATGATGATGTCCGCTTTCTCCACGGCCATGGTCTGTTGTCACAATCACCATCCATTCTTCATCAAACTTCTTTTCACGATATTGAACTGCCTCCCAAATCATTCCAACCAGATCATCTGTCTTATTTACATAACGGTCCATAAAAGCTCCATCACCATAAATATGGAAACCGGAATCGGTATACCACAAATACACCCAACTCAAATCAGGAGCATTCTCACGGATACAAGCAGCGGCTTCTTTGCATACAACTGAGTCAATATCAAAAATATGAAGGTCATCTTTCTTCGCAGGGAAACGATTCTTATCCAATTCATACCCATCACAGACATAATCTATTTTCAGATGATCAGTCTCAGGCTTTCCTTCACCGATCAATACAGTCCGGTTATCAGTCCAGCTGGAGAACAAAGCCGTCTTAAAATCTTTATTTTGATTCTTGGCTATCCGGAAAAGTGACCAATAATTATAATTGGGATTCAGATTGGAATTCCCATTTACATTATGTTTATTCATCCAGGTTCCTGTCAGAATATTCATGTAACCAATCGCTGATATGGTAGGAGTCTGCGAATATGCACCAACTTCTCCTCCCGTATAAGCACGGGCATAACCTCCCTTGGAAGCTATATCAAATATATTCTTCGGATGTACCCGCTCAATATAATCAGCAGGAATACCATCCAACACAATGTAAAGAGCCTTACGTGTTTTGCCTTGAAGGGCTGTCACACAACAGACAACCCATAAAAAAATCAGTAACCGTTTCATCATAATACTATTATAAAGTTATGTTTAATAAACCCCAACTACCATACTGGTCAACATACTTTTCACACCCATCTTCTTGGGGCTGTTATAAAAAATTGCTGACCACATTTTAAACCCTTATTCCACATAGCAGAAATTGGTTACAAATTAACAGAAATAATGGGAGAAAATAAATAATCTATTCATTTTTTTTGTTACTTTGCCCTTGGTTTTTGTAAGACCTTAAATATACAATCATAAAAAACAGACATTTACACACAAAGGTATCAATAAAATTACTTATGAAAAAAAGACTTTTATCATGGAGCGTATTAGGCTTGCTGTTGCTGGGACAACCTGCCTTCTCGCAAAATCTGTTACTGCCGGTTCCTTCCGATAAACCCAGTAAAGCCCAACTCAAACAAATCGAACGGAAATATGGTATGTTCATTCATTTCGGAATTAATACTTTTCATGACGAAGAATGGACAGATGGCTCCAAACCAGCCGAATCATACGCTCCTTCACAAATTGATGCAGAACAATGGATACGGTCTGCCAAGGATGCCGGTATGAAATACGTTATCCTGATAACCAAACACCATGACGGATTCTGCCTTTGGGACAGCAAATACACAGAATATGATGTTGCATCTTCCGGAAATCATACAGATGTGGTAGAAGCTGTAGCCAAAGCATGCAAAAAATATGGGATAGGACTGGGACTGTATTATTCTTTATGGGACCGGAAAGTAAATCCGGATGTGGATGATCAAAGCAAAGACGCTGCCTACAACTCTTACATGATTGCACAATTAAAAGAGCTGGTTGATAAAGTAAAGCCATATACACCTATCGTAGAATTCTGGTTTGACGGAGGATGGACCAAACAGAATTACCGCTGGCCTGTTATGGATATCTACCAGACCATCAAGTCTCAGGAGCCAGATTGCCAGATCGGTATCAACTGGAGCATTGGTTCCCCCGAGAATGTAGATGCCCATCCGGTACTGCCGGAACAGCAAAAAGCAGGATTCCCTATTCGTTATTTCCCCAGTGATTTCCGCCTGGGTGACCCGTATCTGCCAACCGATAATGATCCTAAGACTTTCACTCACGATGGTAAAGATTACTACATGCCATGGGAATCCACAGTATGTATCAGTCAGCGATGGTTCTATAATACAACAGACAACCAGTTTAAGTCTGTAGAAGAACTGGAAAAATTATATCGTCAATGTACCAAAAACGACAATATCCTGATTCTGAACTGCCCTCCGGGAAGAGACGGTAAATTAAGAAACAAAGATATTGAGATTTTAAAAGAACTCAGAAAACGTTTAGGTATCTAATATATACGGAAAAAGAGGGTGTCATAACATTCAAATCTTAAGTATCACTTTACTACATTATAACACCCTCTTTCCGATTAAAGATTATTCCAAAATCCCCGTCTCAGCGAAGATATTCCTTGAAAAATGTTTCGATCTTATCAAAAGGAATAATATCTGTCTGATCGTACAAGTCTACATGACTTGCCCCGGGAATAATCATCAGTTCCTTATTATCTCCTTTCAACCGCTTGAAAGTATCTTCACTGAAATAGCGTGAATGGGCTTTCTCTCCATGAATCAGCAAGACAGCACTCCGAATCTCATCACAATAAGAAAGGATAGGCATATTTATAAACGAAAGTGCAGATGTTTTATTCCATCCGTTATTAGAATTCAAAGAACGCTGATGATATCCCCGCTTCGTTTTATAATAAGCATAATAATCCTTCACAAATTGAGGAGCATCTTCCGGAAGCGGATCAATCACTCCTCCAGCAAGTGCATAACTGCCGTTTTTCATATCTTCCGTACGCTGAGCATTCAGCTGTTTCCGAAGTTCATAACGCTGGTCTGCATTCATGGCATCAAAATAGCCGTTGGCGGTTACCCGGCTCATATCATACATCGTCGAAGCGACCGTTGCCTTGATGCGTGTATCAATGGCTGCTGCATTGATGGCAAATCCTCCCCAACCACAGATTCCCATAATTCCAATGCGGTCAGCATCCACCAGATCACATACAGACAGAAAATCGACTGCTGCACAGAAATCTTCCGTATTTATATCGGGAGAAGCTACATAACGCGGTTCTCCACTGCTTTCCCCTGTAAAAGAAGGATCAAAAGCAATGGTCAGAAATCCCCGTTCTGCCATTGTCTGAGCATACAAACCTGAGACTTGTTCTTTAACGGCTCCAAATGGTCCGCTCACGGCGATTGCAGGAAGTTTGCCTTCTGTCCCTTTAGGAATATACATATCTGCAGCCAGTGTAATACCATATCGGTTAACAAAGGTTACCTTCCGATGCTCTACTTTATTACTCTGTGGAAATACTTTATCCCACACTTCTGTCAGTTTTAAATCTTTCATACCATTACTGTTTTTTAAACCATTCTTACTTTGTGCATTCAAAGCTTCTCCAATAAAAAGAAAAGCCAATAGAAAGCCAATAACCAGTTTATTCATAAGACTTCATTTTTATATTGCAAATGTAATGCCTGCCTGATTATTATTAAGTACCCGAATTACAGATAATTGTATCTGGATTACATTTTCAGGTACCCCTTGTGATTGTTGAATGGTATCATGTCAGATTTTTATTTCTAAAGTTCTGTAGGTGTACGAAATGAACTGATTAATTCCAGTAATTCCTGATTAGCACGACCATTTATTGCAGCCTCCCGTTTCTCCTCAAAAAGATCTAAAGTAGCAGAACATTCTCCACAAATATCAATACCGGCTATTTTTTCATGACGAAAGACAACTGCCAGCAACTGCTCCAGTTCCTGAAGACTGAGAGATCCTTGATCCCAATTGGTTACAGCCGATTCTGGATTAAGTACATCCTTATCTATGGAAATATAAACAGGTTCATTAACATGCTCTGATGCAAAACGCTTCCAGGTTTCTTCCTGTTTCAGCGCTTTTTCTCCATAAAAATGAACCCTATCTCTGTAAATATCCGGCACTGCACGGATTAACGCCTCCGAGGCTCCGGCTACAACCACTTTCTGTAAATAAGGGTTCGTATCCAGCATATCCTTTACCCAGCTTCCGCAAGAAATCATATCCTCAAACAAAGGAGGTTGCATATCCGGATGATGATCAAAAACTAATAGAGAAAACGGATAGTTCAGTTTGTCCGTCCAGAATTTTGTCAGGTAATGATAATTTCCTGAGTCAATAAAATGAATTCCTTCTGCCGGATAATCCGCAATCAATCGTTTGAGAGAAGCAGCTCCTTCTTCATCACAATAGCATTCCGTCCCATACAAATGACGGCAATCCAGCCAAATACAGTTTTGATTACGGATAAATGGTTCATAGTTATACACTCCTGTAAAATCCATGATAATCAATTGTTTCTTCATATATCCTCCTTTTATGGAATCGTCGGACAAAGATAACAAACTTTTGATCACCGTTTTTTACGGATTGTGCTAAAATAAGTTTTCCACAACCCTGAGCCGGATGTTCAGAAGTTGTGGAAAACTTAATTGATTATTTCAGACGAACAGAGTAAATGGATGGTTTTCCGTTTGACTGAAGAATACGAATCTGCAAACACTGGGCGGATATCGGTTCATCCAGTTTGCAGGAAATTGTTCCATATCCCATAAAGCTTTCTCCACGCTGTTTGGGAATCACGCCACTCTGGTAAACCGGAACCCACTTTCCATTATCTTCCTTATCAATGGATAACTGTGTGATGCTATTTTCACCGATAATCAGGAATATCTCCTGAAACTTACTCTCTTTCCGCAAATTCACAGTCATGGAGGCCAATGAATCAGCAGACATCCATGAAGTAGAGACATCATTATCCACTGCATAAGACGGACCATAATGCAATGTATCATTCTTATAGATGCTTGTAGCCTCAGCAGTAGCATCCGTAATCAAGGACTGAGGTTTCTTCAGTTCTTTTGGGAAAGGTTTTCCGTTTTCAATACCCAGTTGCCGGGCCAACGTCAGAATATTTTCGATTGCTTTCGGATTCTGCTTTCCCTGTGTATCTGGAGGAATATTCAGCAACAGACAGTTGTCATTAATTGTTGCCGTATAGAAAATGTCTGCCAGTTCTTCGACATCACGCACTGTAGTGTCTTCCGGATGACTGAACCAGTTTCCAATTACAGAAATTGTCTGTGTACTTTCAAATGGCAGATAATATTGCTTACCGCTGTGTGTATAAATTTTAGGATCATCAGCCACAGGAAGGAAAGGATCCCATAAACGAAAATCAGAAGGGAAATAAATAATAGAATCACCTTCCTGCATATCTACAGGACGTTTACCTATTGTCCAGTTAGTTGAGATCTGACAGTCCGGCTGCATACTTTTTACAAAATCATATACCTCCTGCAAATGCCAGTCTTCCGTTTTCCGGTCCCAGGCTCCGTCAAACCAAAGTTCATGAACCGGCCCATAACCGGTCATCAACTCCTGAAGCTGATTCTTCATATACTGAATATACACTTTTTTATCTTCATCCTGATAACAAGGCTCATGCCGGTCCCATAAAGAATAATAAACAGAGAATGCTATTCCTTCTTTCTGGCAGGCATCCGATACAGCCTTTACAATATCTACCTTATGCTCGATAGCCGGATTGGCAATGTCATGATCGGTATACTTACTATCCCACAAACAAAATCCGTCGTGATGCTTTGTTGTAAGAACAATCGAACGCATGCCAGCCTTTTTTGCATTTCTCACCCAGCCTGCAGCTTGTTCTGCAATGTCAGCCGGTGGAGCATAAACTCCGGCAGCAGCAGTTCCGTCACTCCATTCTGCATTCAAATAAGTATTCATCCCGAAATGCAAAAACATACCATATTTCCGGTCAATCATAGCTTGCTGGCCCGGAGTAGGCTGAATAATTGAATTAGAGTCCGTAGTTGAGCAACTTTGCATCATTCCCCCCAAGCAAAGCCCCAACATCAAAATGCCTGAATGTGTTAATCTTTTCATTTTCTTTTTATTTATTATCTAGGTTAATCGGCAACAAAGGTAACAAACTTTTTAAGAACAAAACTTCTTCCTGATGGAAACATGAAAGCTATTATGTAAAGATGACCACACAAATACCTAAAAAATGTTATAAAACAGAGTTTTTTCAAATAACCACTTGCAGATTTCAGAAAAGTCCGTACCTTTGCAACGTGTTTTTCATAGTATTAGATTTAAGGTTAACAAAGGTTGG
>OGXA01001380.1_pt1 | contig 20072 bp, 10 predicted proteins | sample 1576171 | NCBI WGS metagenome assembly OGXA01 (sample SAMEA3541587, study PRJEB24748) | human gut metagenome | biome: human gut; feature: human-associated habitat; material: faeces | place: China | collected 2012 | reverse complement strand
AAGACAGCGGCCTCTCACGCCGTTAACGTGGGTTCGATTCCCGCACGGGTCACCAGGAAGAGCACCATAGCGTAAGCTAAGGTGCTCTTTTGTATGTCTAAAACCACTCGCTAGGCGAGTGGTTCGATAAAGATTATATCGATGAGTAATGAAACTCAAACGAAGAATTTTGGAATAGTACCAGTGGGGCAATTCCAGACTGGGTTATTGGCGTGTCGCCGGTAGTCCTGTATTAAAAGGTTCCATTGCAAACGAAAGACTCGCAGAAGCAGGATATTTTAGTATCCTCAGGCGCTACTACGAGTCCTTGCACTTATGTGGTTGAACCGCCGTGTACCGGTCGGTACGCACGGTGGTGTGAGAGAGGTCGGCTCTTTAGTTAAGAGAGCCTTCTACGCGATTCTTTTAGGTAAAAAAGCAAAAAAAACAGAATACTTCATTCAAATGCATATAGCGGCTATTTATTTCATACAGAGACAAATAGCGGCACAGAACAGATATAATAAAAGAAGCTATAAAAAGCAGGTATTCACGTGGAGGACGATATCGTTTCTACATGAACACCTGCTTTTTTATTTATTATTTACTGGTGGAATAAATAGTGGTAGCCAAGTATTCATCACTGACCCAACCATAAATCCCACTGTAATATACAACAACCCAGTCAGGCACATTGCTGCTATAGCCGCATTCCCATACGATGATACCGTAGGGGATATTATCCATTTTTTCATAATTTGTACCGGGACCTTTACGCATAACCAGCCCATGATCAGCAGTGGTGTAGGTACAAAGGCTATCAATTCGGCTAAGCGTTACATCTGGTGCAATGCATCCATCCGGCAGAATAATGTCGGCATTGTTTTCGGTATAATCCTGTACTTGCAGCAAGCCCCAAAGGCCATTCTGTTTTGCCCATACGCAGCCATCGCGCGCGGGGGCTAAATCTTCATATTGCCCAGCGGAAATTATCTCATTGCCGTAAACATCCAGAACTAGCTTTTGTCCGGATTGATTTTTCACAACTACCATGCCAGATAAGTCTGCATAAGGATATTCAACAGTTTCGTTCATGATGGACAAACTCATCTGCGGCTGATAAATGCAGGGGATTACTAAAGCACCGCTTTGGTCGCAATATCCCCAGTTACCGGCTGCATCCTTTACCGCGATTAAAGATTCACCGGCCATGCAGGCATCCTGGTAGTCGAAATTGGTTAAAATTGTACCGCTTTTATCCGCAACGGCAAAAGGTGCAGAATTGTCAACAAGATAACCGGCATATTCATCATCCCAAATGCCTTGCTGGATGCCAACCAAATCAGGAGCATACACCTGTTCGATGGGCGTGCCACTAAATGTATAGACACCAATAGCAGAACGGTAAATCTGGCTGTCACCTAAAATCCACTGGATGCCATACCCGCCGTGCCCGCCCAGCATGGTTGTAAAAGGCATTTGCTGGGCAACCAGCTCCTGGTTAATCTGTTCTTCCAGGGCATTCAGCTTCTGGTAATCGTATGTATCATCTACCCCAATGGAGAGCTCCTGCTCACCATACAGGTACGGGATGCTTTCTGACAAATCTTCCAGAAAAGCATTACAGTTGGCAGCATTAAACAGGCTCCAGCGTTCGCCCCTGCGCACAGCGTACAGATTTCGGGCAGCGGCGTAACCGGCAGTGTGGGTTTCGCGGGAGAAGAGAGGAATCATCTCGTCAAAATCATATTGCGGCGGTAACTTCCAGTTGGCATTGCTAGTGGATGGTATAGCTGTGGCAACAGCTTCAATGGTCGGGGAAAGAGCAGCGGAGGAAGCAGGTTTATTTTCTGGCGCTGCAGCACAAGCGGTAAGCATTATTGCGGTGATAACACTGGCGGAAGATGAGAATAACTTCCTTTTCATGGCTTTTCACTCCTTGCGTAAATGATTTTTCGGTAAGATGAAGGAGTAATATAAGAAAGTGAATTCATAAACCCTATGATATCTTATTTTATCAAAAATATCTGCTAATGGGAATAGCTAACAATTCTACATGGATAGATTTGGATAGTATGACAAAGATTGCAGAACTGGAGTTAAAGTCCGAATTATGGGATGAGTGATCTGCTATAATAAAGAAAAACAAAACAGAAGGGAGTTTGATTATGCACCAGGAGAAAAAGATGCTGGCTCATATCAGTGAAGACGGAACCCGCGTCCAAACGGTAGCGGACCATTTGCAGGGAACGGCAGTCCTATGTGGGCAATTTGCAGCAGCCTTTGATGCCCAGCAACAGGGAACTTGGCTTGGATTACTGCATGATATTGGTAAATATAGTACAAAGTTTCAAAGGCGCCTGCAAGGTGGAGAGAAAGTGGATCACTCAACGGCTGGTGCACAGGTGGCTGCCCGATATGGTCAAATTCCACTGGCTTTTGCTATTGCGGGACACCATAGCGGCCTGCCGGATGGAGGAGGCCGAAGCGATACCGCGCAGGATGCGACAATGTTTGGGCGATTGAAAAAGAGCGTTGAACCCTATACCCAATGGACGAATGAGATTAAACTGCCGTCCATACCGCCCCAGCCGGAAATGATGAAGGAAAATCGTTTTACACAGGCATTTTATACCCGGATGTTGTATTCCTGCCTGGTCGATGCGGACTATCTGGATACGGAAAACTTTATGAGCAGCCCTAAACCGCGCGGACAAGGCCAGACAATGGATGAACTGCTGAAAAGGTTGAACCAATATACCGCAAAATGGAGCCATCCCCAGGGAACCTTGAATCAGCGCCGCAGTTCAATTTTGAGTGCCTGTACAACGGCAGGGCAAACAGGGCGGCGCGGCCTTTATTCCCTGACCGTTCCTACAGGCGGGGGAAAAACGGTAGCGTCATTGGCATTTGCGCTTTCGCTAGCGGTAAAGAACCATATGGACCGGGTTATTTATGTGATCCCTTATACATCCATTATTGACCAGACCGCGGATGTGTTTTCGGAAATATTAGGAGCAGAAAATGTTTTGGAACACCATTCAGGGGTGGACTACTCTGCCAAGGAAGATGATGAGCCGGCAGCCTACCGCAAAGCATTAGCGGCGGAAAACTGGGATGCTCCGGTGGTGGTTACCACATCCGTGCAATTCTTTGAATCAATTTACGGCAACCATGCGTCACAATGCCGTAAATTACATAACATTGCAAATAGCGTGGTCATTTTTGACGAAGCACAAAACCTGCCGGTTCCTTATTTGCGCCCCTGCGTTGCGGCAATCGCGCAGCTGGTACAGCATTACCGCGCAGCAGCGGTGCTTTGCACGGCCACACAACCAGCTTTGCAGCCCTTGTTTGATGAACTGGCGCCTGGGCTGCAGATGACGGAACTTTGCCCACATCCCAAAGAGCAATATCAGGCATTCCGGCGTACAACGCTAAAAATGCGCGGAGAGTTGGAACAAAGCCAGCTTGGCGCAGAACTGGCAGCGCAGGAACAAGTGCTGTGTATTGTAAACCGGAGAAAAACAGCACAGGAATTATACAATAACCTGTCCAAAGAGGGCAGCTACTGCCTGACAACATTGCTATACCCAGCCCATCGCAAACAGTTATTGCAGGAAATCCGGGAACGCTTAAAAGATGGGCTGCCCTGCCGTGTGATATCAACTTCTTTGATCGAAGCGGGTGTTGATGTGGATTTCCCGGCTGTGTACCGCGAGGAAGCAGGTTTGGATTCCATTTTGCAGGCGGCGGGGCGCTGCAATCGAGAGGGAAGACGCCCGGCGGAGCAGAGCTTGGTACAGATTTTCACATTGGAAGGGCAGCATGTACCGCGCATGCTGGAACAGAATGTATCCGCAACGCAAAGCGTTCTGAAAAAATATGCAGATCTGGCATCTCTGGAAGCAATCGAAACATACTTTCTGTTTTACCGTACCTTAAAAGGAGATAAAAGACTGGATGAACAGCAAATTCTGCAAGGGTTCGAGCAGGATATGGAAGGGCGCATTTTCCCCTTTGCAACAGCGGCAGAGAGGTTCCGCTTAATTGAAACACCTGCCGTGACCGTATACATTCCCCAAGGGAAAGGGGAACATTTGCTTGCACGATTGCGTGCAGGAGAGGTAAGCAAAACTTTGTTCCGTCAACTGGGGCAATATGGTGTTCCGGTTTACCCGGATCATCTGAAAACGCTGGAGAATGCCGGGGCGGTTTGCCAAATCAGTGAAGGCATATGGGAATTAACGGACGGAAGCCTTTACGATAACAACACGGGCCTTGCTATGGAAGCTGAAACGGGAGCAGCCTGGTTTGCATAAAGCAAAAACGGCAGGGAGCCTGCCCTGCCGTTCTTGTGCGATAAAGTAAAATCAACTATTTCTATCCACGGCATAAGCTGCCGACGCAACTTATTATAAAAGAAAACCGGATGAAAAGCAAACAAAAAGTATACATGATAAAAGGATTGACATTTGGTGCCAAGTAGCGTATATTGAAACTATAGCAAAAATTTAAATTAAAAACAACTGAAAATAGAAATGCAAAGGAGTTGATGCAGATGATCCAGCTGGAAGTATGGGGGAATTATGCTTTGCTCTCGAGGCCTGAGCTAAAAGTCGAAAGGGTTTCATATGAAGTCCTCACCCCTTCCGCGGCACGCGGCATAGTAGAAGCAATCTATTACCACCCCGGCTTACGGTGGAAAATCCGGAAAATCTATGTTATGAACCCAATCCGCTTTACCAACATCCGTCGGAACGAAGTAAAAAGCAAAATTCTTTGTTCCGATGTACGCAGCGCGATGCAGGGAACAGGGAAAGAGCTTTACCTTGCCACGCCCCAGCAGATCGTTCAGCGTGCAGCCATGGTGTTGCAGGACGTTCATTATGTGATTGAGGCAGAATTTGAGATGACTGACCGTGCGGCACCGAGCGACAATCCGGGAAAGTTCCAGGATATTGTTACCCGGCGCATGTCCAGGGGCCAGTGTTTTCATACTCCCTATCTTGGGTGCCGTGAATTTCCTGCCGCATTCCGCGCATGGCCCGGCGGGCCAATCCCGACCATTGAGGAAACACGGGATTTGGGATTCATGATATATGACTTTAACTACACTGACCCGCAGAACATAACCCCGATGTATTTCCATGCAAAATTGGAACATGGTGTGTTGAATGTGGCAGACTGCGAGGTGTACCGATGATTTTACAGGCTTTGGTACAATACTATGAAGATTTGCTGGCCAATGGCAAAATCACGCGCCCCGGTTGGACAAGCGCAAAAGTCAGTTGGGCTTTGGAACTGGATGAAAACGGCCAACTGATGGCATTGCACCCCTTGCAGCAAGAGGAAAAGCGCGGTAAAAAAACAGTGCTTGCTCCATGTCAGCTGCAAGTTCCGGAACAGGTTAAACGCTCTAGTGGTGTGGCAGCCAATTTTTTGTGTGATAACAGTGCTTACGTGCTTGGCATTGACGGAAAAGGCAAACCGGAGCGTGCAATGCAGTGCTTTGCCGCTGCAAAGGAGCTGCATCTTGCCATTTTACAAAATGTTCCTGGTCAGGCGGCACAGGCAGTGCGGAACTTTTTTATAAACTGGGACCCCAAGGCGGCGGAGCAGAATCCAGCGCTGGAACAAAGTCTCAAGGAACTTTACAAGGGTGGCAATCTGGTATTTCTGATTCGGGAAAACTATGTTCAGGACGATCCGGAAATACAGGAAGCCTGGCAGCGGCAGTGTGATAAGAACACGGATGCACCGGAAATCCGATGCCTGGTTACAGGGCAAAAGGCACCGCTTGCCCGCCTGCACCCGGCAATTAAAGGCGTGACCGGGGCACAGCCTTCCGGCGCATCGATTGTTTCTTTTAATGCGGACGCTTTTTGCTCATACGGACATGAACAGGGGGGCAATGCGCCGGTTGGCAGTTATGCGGCCTTTGCCTATGCACAGGCATTAAACTATCTGCTGGCAGACAGGGAACATGTTCAGCGCGTGGGCGATACCACCATTGTCTGCTGGGCAGCAGGTGGAGAGACCGTCTACCAGCAGGTAGCAATGGATGCATTGTTTGCCATGGATGCGCCTGTCAGCGAAAGCGATGTGCGAAATGCAGTGGACAAGCTGGTCCATGGACAGAGTGTAGAGTGGCAGAACGTGACACTTGACCCACAAAGGCACTTTTATGTGCTTGGCTTGGCCCCTAATGCGGCGCGCCTCTCGGTTCGCTTTTTCTGGCAGGATACATTTCAAACGCTGCTTGATAATGTGCAGAAGCATTATGACCGCTTAGAGATTGTGCGCCCCGCTTATGATAAATTCCCGCGGCTGGGGGTGTATTGGCTGCTGCAGGAAACCGTCAACACCAATTCCCGCAACCCATCGGCAGCACCGCAGCTGGCGGGCGATGTTCTGCGTGCAATCCTGAATAATACAAGGTACCCGGCAACCCTGCTGGATGGCGTTATGATGCGTATCCGCGCAGAGCAAAAAGTAACACGCGGCCGTGCCGCTATTATAAAAGCATACTACCTGCGTAATGAAGATCCCCGTTGCCCAAAGGAGGTATTAACTGTGGAAAATAACAAGGAAACAAATTATCAACCGTATGTTATGGGTCAGCTTTTTGCTGTGCTGGAAGCAATCCAGATGGCGGTAAACCCGGATATCAATACAACCATCAAGGACAGGTATTTTAATGCAGCGGCTTCCACGCCGGCCACTGTGTTCCCAACAATTCTGATGCTGGCGCAAAAGCATATGCAAAAAATGAGCAAGCCACAAAAGATTTATTACGATAAGCAGATCGCTGCGCTGGCGGGCGGAAAACTGGAAGGAAGCTTTCCCGCACGGCTGACCTTGCCGGAACAAGGCGCTTTTATCCTTGGCTATTACCATCAGACACAGGAACGCTATACAAAGAAAGTGGAGGAATAACAATGGCACAGGCAATCAAAAACCGGTATGATTTTGTAATTCTGTTTGACGTTGAAAACGGAAATCCGAACGGCGATCCGGATGCAGGCAACATGCCGCGTGTCGACCCGGAAACGGGATATGGCATTGTTACAGATGTCTGCTTGAAGCGTAAGATTCGCAACTATGTCGAAGTGGCCAAAGAAGATGAAGCAGGATACCAGATTTACATTAAAGATCAGGTTCCCCTGAACCGCAGCGACAAAAAAGCATTGGAATATCTGGGCGTTGAAGGAGATTCCAAGGAGGCACTGAAAGCTGCCAAGAAAGATGACCCGGAACTGGACCGTAAAATCCGGGATTTTATGTGCCAAAATTTCTATGATATCCGTACCTTTGGCGCCGTTATGACAACCTTTGTAAAAGGCGCACTGAACTGTGGGCAGGTACGCGGCCCTGTTCAGTTGAGCTTTGCACGCTCGGTGGATCCTGTCCTCCCGCAGGAAGTGACCATTACCCGTATTGCCATTACGACCGAAGCGGATGCAGAGCGAAAAGGCACTGAGATGGGCCGCAAGTATGTGATACCGTATGGCTTGTACCGTGCAGAGGGTTACATTTCTGCCAACCTTGCCCGCAAAACTACAGGATTCTCAGAGGATGACCTGCAGCTGCTGTGGCAGGCAATTCTGAATATGTTTGAAAATGACCACAGCGCAGCCCGCGGCAAAATGGCAGTTCGGGAACTGATCGTGTTCAAGCATGATTCGGAACTGGGCAATGCGCCGTCTTATAAACTTTTTGACGCAGTTCATGTCACACACGCAGAGAAAATCACTTTCCCGCGCAGCTACCATGACTATGTGGTGACCGTGGATGAAAATCTTCCGGCAGGGGTAACGTGTGAGAGGCTGTCGTAATGGTTTCCCCAGATGATTACCTGCTGATGTCCGGTATCCAGCATTTCAGCTTTTGCCGCCGTCAGTGGGCGCTCATACACCTGGAACAACAATGGTCCGAAAACCAACGCACCGCCGAAGGCCGCCTGCAGCATACCCGCTGCCATGATGTTACCCTGACGGAAAAACGCGGCGATTTGCTGATCGCCCGCGGTATGAGGGTCGTCAGCCACCGCTTAAAACTGACCGGCGACTGCGATGTGGTAGAGTTTCACAAGGATCCAAACGGCGTGTCATTGCAGGGCCGCCGCGGCCTGTGGCAGCCCATGCCCGTGGAATATAAGCATGGCCGCAGCAAGGTAAACGATGCCGACCGTTTGCAGCTCTGCGCACAGGCCATGGCGCTGGAAGAAATGCTGGTGTGCGAGGTGCCGGAAGGGGAAATCTTTTATGAAGAAACCCGGCAGCGGGAACATGTTTCCCTGACACCGGAACTGCGCAGCACCGCGCAGACCATGGCGGATGAGATGAACCGCCTGTTTGCGCGCGGCTATACCCCAAAAAGCAAACCCGGCAAGCATTGCAATGCCTGCTCACTGAAAGAGCTTTGCCTGCCGGCGCTGTATCAGCAGGCAGACCCGGCGGCGTATCTGCGGGAGCATATTGAGGAGGGCGCGCCATGAGAAAGCTGCTCAACACCCTGTTTGTCATCAATGAGGACGCTTACCTGATATTGGATGGCGAAAACCTTGTTGTTACCCGCAATAAGCAGGAAACCCACCGCTATGCCCTGCATACGCTGGAAGGCATCGTCTGCTTTACTTACGCGGGTGCCAGCCCCGCTTTGATGGGAGCTTGTGCCCGGCGGGGCATTGACCTTTGCTTTTTTGACCCGTATGGCAGATTTCAGGCCCGCACCGTGGGGGAAGAACGCGGCAATGTGCTGCTGCGTCAGACGCAGTACCGCGTGTCGGATGACCCAGCCCAGAGCTGTCGCTACGCCCGGAGCTTTATCCTTGGTAAAGTGTATAACGCACGCTGGGTGCTGGAACGCGCAACCCGCGATCATCCCCAGCGTGTCCCGGTCGAAAAACTGAAACGCACCTCCACCCAGCTGGCCGCCGCGCTGCCGCTGATACAGACCAGCGATGATCCGGAACAGCTGCGCGGCCTGGAAGGCGAGGCAGCCCAGCGCTACTTTGACTGCCTGAATGACCTGATTCTGCAGCAAAAGCAGGATTTTGTGTTTGAGGGCCGCAGCCGCCGTCCACCGCTGGACAATGTGAATGCGCTGCTTTCGTTTGCCTACAGCATGCTGGCGCGGGAGTGTGCATCCGCCTTGACCGCTGTGGGCCTGGACCCTTATGTTGGCTTTATGCACCGCCCGCGCCCCGGCCGCAAAAGTCTGGCACTTGACTTGATGGAAGAACTGCGGGCGGTTTATGCAGACCGGCTGGTCATCAGCTGCATCAATCAAAAGATCATCACGGCAAAACACCTGCAAAAACAGGAAAATGGTGCCGTACTGCTGACGGATGATGGCCGCAAAGCTTTCCTGACCGCATGGCAGAACAAAAAGAAGGAAGAGATCACCCATCCGTTTTTGAAAGAAAAACTGCCCTGGGGGCTGGTGCCCTATGTTCAGGCGCTTTTGCTGGCCCGTGCTCTGCGCGGCGACCTGGAAGTGTACCCACCGTTTTTCTGGAAGTGAGGTGCCGTTATGTTGGTGCTTGTAACCTATGATGTCAACACCGAAACAGCCGCCGGTCGTCGCAGGCTGCGCAAAGTAGCAAAAGTCTGTGTAGACTACGGCCAGCGGGTGCAAAACTCCGTATTTGAGTGCCTGCTGGATGCCGCGCAATACACGATGTTCAAAGCAAAATTGACCGAACTGATCGATTCGGAATCGGACAGCCTGCGCTTTTATCAACTGGGAAACCATTACAAAAGCAAAGTCGAGCATGTGGGTCTGCACCCGGATTTTGATCAGGATGGAATCTTGTTTGCTTAGTGCGAGGGGAAGGCAATCATAAAATTCCCGGTTCCTTCGCACCAGAAAATATGGAAAAAACAGGGGCAGAAAGGGTAAAATACAGCCTTGCCTGTCAGCATGAAGATGCAATCCCCATAAAATTTGTTTCATATGCGCAAAAGTGCCCCACTGTTTTGTGCACTTTTGCTGTCGCTCTCCGCAAGGAGAGCGTGGATAGAAATATGCAAAAAGCGTGTGCCTGTGCTATAATGCCATTGTCGCTCTCCGCAAGGAGAGCGTGGATAGAAATACTCATTGCGATGGGAGGTTTTCAAGAACCCGGAGTCGCTCTCCGCAAGGAGAGCGTGGATAGAAATCTCACATCCCGCCGGATTTTGTCTCCCCTGAGCGTCGCTCTCCGCAAGGAGAGCGTGGATAGAAATGCTTATAACGGGGCACAACTTAATGTGCAAAGGGTAGTCGCTCTCCGCAAGGAGAGCGTGGATAGAAATGACGGCAGCACCAGCGCAGGAAACCGTGTGGGTGCGGGTCGCTCTCCGCAAGGAGAGCGTGGATAGAAATCGCGATCATGTAAGGCTCAATTTCCCGCATGTGGGTCGCTCTCCGCAAGGAGAGCGTGGATAGAAATTGTATTACGGACTGACAGACGCGTACACGGCTTGTCGCTCTCCGCAAGGAGAGCGTGGATAGAAATTGCGATTTGCAGAATCTGCTATCCAACCACGAGCCGTCGCTCTCCGCAAGGAGAGCGTGGATAGAAATGTTTTTTACGTCCTTGAACGTAACTTCCGGCGGAAGTCGCTCTCCGCAAGGAGAGCGTGGATAGAAATTGATATATAGCAGATACGCGGTCGGATTTTTTGAGTCGCTCTCCGCAAGGAGAGCGTGGATAGAAATTGGCCAGCAATGATTTTACCGCAATCCCGTTTACGTCGCTCTCCGCAAGGAGAGCGTGGATAGAAATTTCGCACCAGCGGCGCAGTTCCGCTGGGGAAGATGGTCGCTCTCCGCAAGGAGAGCGTGGATAGAAATTGACTGCTGTGTCCGTTGGTGGGAAAACCTTGAGTCGCTCTCCGCAAGGAGAGCGTGGATAGAAATTATTACCTATGAACTAACCGGCGGGGCGACCATGGGTCGCTCTCCGCAAGGAGAGCGTGGATAGAAATTTGTTGTTTCCGCCTTTCCAACGCTTGTATGTCGGGTCGCTCTCCGCAAGGAGAGCGTGGATAGAAATTTTGGCGTATTTGCTATCGCCGTGGGTTTTCTTGAGTCGCTCTCCGCAAGGAGAGCGTGGATAGAAATTTTCCGTGCTTTACAACGCTTTTGGTTCTGGGCACCGTCGCTCTCCGCAAGGAGAGCGTGGATAGAAATGTAGTGGTATATGCTCCACAACACTGGCAAGTGTAGTCGCTCTCCGCAAGGAGAGCGTGGATAGAAATAACCGCGGATAGGGGCGCGGGTATAAATACCGCCGTCGCTCTCCGCAAGGAGAGCGTGGATAGAAATCTGTAAAACTTTGTGATTATTTAGGTGTGTCAGGTCGCTCTCCGCAAGGAGAGCGTGGATAGAAATTCCTGCCGACTTCATAAGTTGGAGGAATTGCAGCGTCGCTCTCCGCAAGGAGAGCGTGGATAGAAATCACTGTATTATTGGCAGAAAGGATGATTGACTATGGTCGCTCTCCGCAAGGAGAGCGTGGATAGAAATCGGTCACAGTTTTGAAGCGCCTGATTAACAGAAACGTCGCTCTCCGCAAGGAGAGCGTGGATAGAAATCATTTCATCACCCTCAATTTTTTACATGTTTTGCGGTCGCTCTCCGCAAGGAGAGCGTGGATAGAAATTGCGCTGATATTCATCAAGGTTTTCCCACCAACGGTCGCTCTCCGCAAGGAGAGCGTGGATAGAAATCGGTGGTTTTTTATCTTTGTCGGTGATCGAATATGGGTCGCTCTCCGCAAGGAGAGCGTGGATAGAAATATCTGTTGACCGAGTACAACACCGAAACTGGCCTGGTCGCTCTCCGCAAGGAGAGCGTGGATAGAAATGATGCTGCGCGGGGAAGGCTTGATACTGTCGGGAAGTCGCTCTCCGCAAGGAGAGCGTGGATAGAAATCCCGTTGACCGTCTGGTTATAGTTGCCGCTGACGTCGCTCTCCGCAAGGAGAGCGTGGATAGAAATCATACGCTCAATAAGCGAATCGCGCCCGTCATCGGTCGCTCTCCGCAAGGAGAGCGTGGATAGAAATAAATAACGGGCCTTACTCGGGCGCTCGCGCCCTCGGGTCGCTCTCCGCAAGGAGAGCGTGGATAGAAATCGGAAAAATTCACGCCAAAAATAGCCTGACTGGTGTCGCTCTCCGCAAGGAGAGCGTGGATAGAAATGGTGAGCAGGGCGTTGCGGTGTTTGACGGATTTTGTCGCTCTCCGCAAGGAGAGCGTGGATAGAAATTTATTGAAAATGTTCTGGATGTTGATAGTTAGGTGTCGCTCTCCGCAAGGAGAGCGTGGATAGAAATAGCGTGCCCCAGTTTACAAATTTAATGTAAAAATGTCGCTCTCCGCAAGGAGAGCGTGGATAGAAATAAGCCCGAAGTTAGAGATTGGTTTAAGCTCCAGCGTCGCTCTCCGCAAGGAGAACGTGGATAGAAATTCCCGCACGGCGGCAAGCACGTTCTCCAAAACCGTCGCTCTCCGCAAGGAGAGCGTGGATAGAAATCTCGTAATTCACATCAGGGTTTGCGCGGGGCACAACGTCGCTCTCCGCAAGGAGAGCGTGGAATGTTTCTCTTTCTGACTGTTCAGGGTGGTTTTGTTCATGCGGATATCCGCTTTAATTTTAAAAATTGCTATAGTAAAGAACTCTCGCATAAAATAATATAAAAATATTATATTATCTACTTGACAAGGTACCCCGGCGGGGTATATAGTGAATATACCCCGCCGGGGTACCTTGCATGTGATGGGAGGGTAACATAATGCAGGAAAACGAAAAGAAGGAACCGTGTTGCTGCTGTGCACACAAAACAAAGCATCGCAGTGAAGAAGAGTATAAAAGCCTGGTCCACAGACTGAACCGGATCGAAGGGCAGATCCGGGGCATCCGTGGGATGGTGGAAAACGAAGCGTATTGTCCGGATATTCTGGTGCAGTCGGCGGCGGTAACGGCGGCGATGAACGCGTTCAACCGTGAGCTGCTGGCAAACCATATCCGCACCTGTGTGGCGGATGATATCCGTGCCGGGAATGACGAAGTTGTGGATGAGCTGCTGAAAACGCTGCAGAAACTGATGAAATAAGCATTGCCTGCACAAAATAGCAGAAGCAGAACATGAAATAAATGCACGAGCGTTTGAGCCAGCAAAAATGCCATGCCAGTGCCCAGTACGATTGTTTTTCTGTTCACAAACATCGGTAAAAGTTTGTGTAACATTACCAGAGCCATGAATAAATGCCAGTCATTCCCTGTGAGAGGGTGTGGATAGAAATGCCGCATCGGCCTTGGTTGCCCCCAACGTATCGCTCTCCGCAAGGAGAGTGTTAGAAATGGTAACCTCAATAATACGTCGAATTGCAGGCTAGCCGCTCACCAAAAGGGGAGTGAGGATAGGGCAACACCGCACAATTCCCGCCTTGCGGCTTAAGCACCGCTCCGGCAGCTGCGGCACGGCATCTGCGTTGCCAAAATGCTCGATAATGTCGGGTTGCGGTACCCGCATCGTGCTTCGGGGGCAAAAGCCCCTCGCACTCTGCGACCGCTGCCCCTGCTTCGGTTCGCTGTTTCCGCCACTGGCGGCGCTCACCTTTGCAGCATCCAGTATTATCTGCGCTTTTGGCTTGGCATCTGCCGCACCTCGCTCGCCGTATCGGCACTTAGAATTATGCGGTATTGCCATAGAAACAACTCAAACATCAACAACCCGTGTTCAAACACCAAAGCGAAACCACTCACCAATCATCACACAGAAATTATAGAATCACTACCGCAAAAGAGAGGAAACAGGAGGAAAGAAGTGGAACAATATAACGTAACCGGGATGAGCTGCGCCGCGTGCAGTGCCCGGGTGGAAAAAGCCGTCAGCAAAGTGCCGGGCGTAACATCCTGCTCGGTCAGCCTGCTGACCAACTCAATGGGTGTGGAGGGCTCCGCCGCACCGGCAGATATTGTGGCCGCAGTGGAAGCCGCAGGCTATGGCGCAAGCCCTAAAAACGCTGCCGCCCAGTCCGCCGCGCCGTCAGCAGATGCCTTAAAAGATACCGAGACCCCGCGCCTCAAACGCCGCCTGATTGCCTCGCTGATCTTCTGGGTGGTGCTGATGTACTTCTCCATGGGGCACATGCTATGGAACTGGCCGCTGCCGGGCTTTATGCAGGGCAACCATGTGGCAATGGGTATTTTACAGATGCTGCTCACCATTATCATCATGGTCATCAACCAAAAGTTCTTTATCAGCGGCTTTAAGGCGCTGTGGAACCGTGCCCCCAATATGGATACCCTGGTATCCCTTGGCGCTGCCGCGGCCTTTGGCTACAGCACTTACGCTCTGTTTGCCATGACGGTGGCCCAGGTGCAGGGGGATGCCATGGCCGTGATGGGCTATATGGAGGAGTTTTATTTTGAATCCGCCGCAACCATCCTGACCCTGATCACGGTGGGCAAAACGTTGGAAGCCCGCTCCAAGGGCAAGACCACCGATGCCCTGAAAGGCCTGATGAACCTGGCCCCCAAAACCGCAACGCTGCTGCGCAATGGGGCGGAAGTTACCGTTCCCATCGAACAGGTGCAGCAGGGCGATGTGTTTGTGGTGCGTCCCGGCGAGAATATCCCCGTTGACGGCGTGGTGCTGGAAGGCAGCAGCGCGGTGAACGAATCGGCCCTGACCGGTGAGAGCATCCCGGTGGATAAGGCCGAAGGCGACAGCGTGAGCGCCGCAACCCTGAACCAATCCGGCTTTTTGCGCTGCCGTGCCACCCGCGTGGGTCAGGATACCACGCTGGCTCAGATCATCCAGATGGTCAGCGATGCCGCAGCCACCAAGGCACCCATTGCCAAAATTGCAGACCGCGTCTCCGGTGTGTTTGTGCCGGTGGTGATCACGCTGGCCGCTATCACCACCATCGTGTGGCTGCTGGCAGGGCAGACGGTCGGTTTTGCCTTGGCCCGCGGTATTTCAGTGCTGGTCATCAGCTGCCCCTGCGCGCTGGGCCTGGCAACGCCGGTTGCCATTATGGTTGGCAATGGTGTGGGCGCTAAAAACGGCATTCTCTTCAAAACCGCGGTTTCGCTGGAGCAGACCGGTAAAACCGAGATCGTTGCCCTGGATAAAACTGGCACCATCACCAGCGGCGAGCCGCGCGTGACGGATATCCTGCCCGCAGACGGTGTGACGGAGCAGGTACTGATGAGTCTTGCCGCTGCCTTGGAGCAGAAGAGTGAACACCCGCTGGCCCGCGCTGTGCTGCAAAAGGCACAGGAGGATAACCTGCCCCCCGCCGAGGTGGCAGATTTCCAGGCTCTGCCCGGCAACGGCCTGACGGCTGTGCTGAACGGCAGTACCCTGTACGGCGGCAACGCCAAGCTGATGCAGACCCTTGGCGTGGCGGTGCCGCAAAAGATGGCATCCAGCGCCGAAGCACTGGCCGCCCAGGGCAAGACCCCGCTGTTCTTTGCCAAGGATGGCACCATGCAGGGCGTTATCGCGGTGGCGGACGTCATCAAGGAGGACAGCCCGCAGGCTGTGCGTGAACTGCAGGGCATGGGCATCCGTGTTGTGATGCTGACCGGCGATAACGAGCGCACCGCCAAAGCCATTGGTGCACAGGCCGGTGTGGACGAAGTGATTGCCGGTGTGCTGCCCGATGGCAAGGAAGCTGTGATCCGCAGCCTGAAAAACAAGGGCCGCGTGGCCATGGTGGGCGATGGCATCAACGATGCACCGGCCCTGACCCGCGCGGATGTCGGTATTGCCATTGGTGCCGGTACGGATGTTGCGATTGACGCCGCTGACGTTGTGCTGATGAAGAGCCGCCTGAGCGATGTGCCCGCCGCCATCCGCCTGAGCCGCGCTACTCTGCACAATATCCACGAAAACCTGTTCTGGGCCTTTGCCTACAATGTGTTGGGCATCCCCCTGGCGGCAGGTGTCTTTATCCCGCTGCTGCACTGGCAGATGAACCCGATGTACGGCGCTGCGGCCATGAGCCTGTCCAGCTTCTGCGTGGTTTCCAACGCACTGCGGCTGAACCTGTTCGATATTCGCAGCACCAAACATGACCATAAACGCAAAGCACACAAAACAAGCAAAAAGGAGAACACGACCATGAATAAGACCATTAAAATTGAAGGCATGATGTGCGGCCATTGCGAAGCAACCGTGAAAAAGGCACTGGAAGCGCTGGACGGTGTTTCCGCCGCCGAAGTAAGCCACACCGCCGGTACCGCTGTTGTAACGCTGGATAAGCCGGTGGATGACACTGTGCTGAAAAAAGCCGTTGAGGACAAAGATTATACCGTGACCGGCATTGAATAATCCCGGCTCAAAAGCAAAGGAATAAGCATGAAAGCGCCCGCACGCTGCCTTGCAGCAGGCGGGCACTTTTTTGTTGTGGCCCCGCGGTAAAACAGAAAAACTGAAAAAATATTTTGATAAGCATTCTAATATTATTTACGAAAATCATAACAGAAGGATAACAAAACAATATGATTTGGCCAGTTGCACTTGCACTATAGTGGATAATATTATAGAATCTACATAAAAGATGGGTGCGCCCGTCTTACCCAGCCAACACAGATGTATATCAATTTTGGCTCCATCAACAGCCGCCAGGCTGCGGACGGCAGCTGTACTGCACCGCTTACAGTGGATTCCTGCGGAACATGCCGATTGAAAAAGCACGCCAGCCTGCCAACTATTACGCGGTATGATGAAAATGCGTATCAGCTGTTTTATATCGCTGCGGGCAAGGCGCACTTCTGGTTTGATGATGCCGAGCATGTGGTAACAGCGGGTCATATGGTGCTGTACCGCCCGCAGGAAGAGCGCCGCTATATCTACTATCTTGAGGACCACCCGGAGGTGTTCTGGGTCTATTTTTCCGGCAGCGAGGCCGCTGCAGTGCTGCAGGCGCATGAGATTCCGCTGGATGGCCATGTGTTTTACAGCGGCATTATGCCGGAGTACAAAAATACTTTCCGCCGCATGATCCAGGAATTGCAGCTCTGCCAGTACGCCTATCGGGATTATACGGCCGGGCTGTTCCAGATGATGCTGGTGCTGGTCAGCCGCCAGCGGCAGGAACGGCGGTCGATCAACGGCACCACGCGGGAGCAGATCGAAGCCGCAGCCGCCTATTTTAACGAGAATTATACTGCCCGCATCAATGTGGATGAATACGCCGAGTCCCTGCACATGAGCACGGCATGGTTCATCCGTAGCTTCAAACAGTATGTGGGCTTGTCGCCCGCACGGTATATCCAGTCGCTGCGTATCGTCAATGCACAGCGCTTGCTGGAACGCACCAAATACAGCATCGGTGAAGTTTCCGAGATCGTCGGGTATGATAACCCGCTGTATTTCAGCCGTGTGTTCAAAAAGGAAACCGGGCTTTCCCCCGCGCAGTACCGCAAAGCGGAGCGGGCAGGCGAACAGCCGTCCGACCCGCAGGAAGAGGACGCCTGCACCCCCAATATCGACAAAAAACGCAATTCATAGTATAATACCCCCATACACTTTGGTATGGGGGCTTTTTATGTTTGCAGCAGCAATTTGTGTCAGCATCCTGTTGGGGGTGCTGGTTTGGGCACTGCCGGGGCGGCTGTGCGACCGCAGGGCAACCCATGCGGATGTACTGGCCGGGCCGGGCATTGTGCTGGCAGTGTGGATCATCGCAGCATGTGTGTTTGCCCAGCCGGGGCTGGCGCAGGGGTTTGATCTGTTCCGTCTGCTGGCCATCAATGGGGCGGCACTGTGGGCCTGCGGCACTGTGTTGTTACTCCGCCTGCGCAGCGGGCGGCGGTACCGCACACTTTGGACGGTTGCTGCGCTGCTGATTGCCGCCATCGGCCTGGAAGTATTCGTGGGCAACGCACCCTATTTTGCAACCCACGGCTACCAGCCCGTTGACCTGCGCGCCTATTTGCAGGATGCCCCGGCGGATGGGGAGCCGATTGCTTTGAACGATGAGCACAGTACCCTTACCTTTACCGGCATCCATCAGCCGCTGTATAACGTTGCGCTGGATGGCGTTGTCTACCAGTATGACGGCAACTATCCGCAGGATCAGAACCCGCTGTTTATCCTGTGGGTGTCCGGTACCGACGAAGCCAGCACCGCCCCGCGCCAGAGCTGGCAGTGGCAGGCGGCCCCGCGAGCGGCACGCAGCCTGGTGCGCACGCTGGATTTTTCCGGCGCGGTGGATACCCTGACCCTGCAAGCGGAGGGCTATAGCGGAGAGTACCGCAGTTATGACCTGAACTATACCGTGCAGGCGGTTCTGGCCAATGTACCCCGCCCGATGGATTTCTCGCTGCTGCGGCTGGCAGTGGTGTATCTGGCACTGCTGGCCTTGTGGGGGCTGCGCCCCGGCGCTGCCACGTGGCACGAAGCCTACCTGACCCACCGCGCCAAATACCGCCCGGCGGTGCTGGTGCTGGGCTGCATGCTCTGCCTGCTGGCCGCAGCGGCCCCCTTTGCCGATGCCCGCAACTCCGGCGTGGCGACCTCGTTTTATAATGTCGAAAACTGGGACGGCGAAAGCCGCATCACCTTCACCCAGCATATCAGCGATTGGCAGAATGATTCCGCTGCGCAGTACGGCGCTCTGGCCCACAGCCTGCTGAATGGCCGCCTGGATCTGCAGCGCGACCCGCCCGCCGCCATGGCGGAGATGCAGAACCCTTACGATACCGCCGCCCGTCAGAGCGCGGCCCCGGATGCTTTGTGGGATGTTGCTTATTATCAGGGGCGGTACTATGTTTACTTTGGCATTGTGCCGTGCCTGCTGTTCCAGCTGCCGTTTGAGCTGCTGACCGGCGTACCGGACCTGCCGCCCAGCTTGGCCATGATCGTGATGGCCTGGCTGCTGATTTTGGCAGTGTTTGGTTTGGTGCGGCAGGCTGCGCAGCGCTGGTTCCCGTCCGCCTCAGCGGCGGCCTGCCTGCTGGCTGCGGCGGGCATTGCGGGCGGTAGCCAGGTGTACTACCTGCTGCTGCGCCCCTCGGTGTATGAATACGCCATCCTGTGCGGCGCGGCATTTGTGCTGCTGGCCCTGTGGCAGTGGCTGTGCGCCGCCAACACCCCGGTGCAGCACCATGGCAAAATCATGCTGCACGTGGCGCTTGGCAGCCTGTGCATGGCGCTGGTGGCGGGATGCCGCCCCCAGATGGAGCTGTTTGCCGTGCTCTGCCTGCCGATCTTCTGGCCGCAGTATATCCGGCAAAAACGCTTGCGCAGCAAGCAGGGAATAACCGAAGCCATCGCCTTTGTTCTGCCGGTTATTCTGGTAGCCCTGGGGCTGATGGCCTACAATGCCGCGCGGTTCGGCTCGCCGTTTGATTTTGGCGCCAATTACAACCTGACCAGCAACGATATGACCCACCGCGGCTTCCGCATTGGGCGGCTGGCCCCGGCGTTGTTCACCTATTTCCTGTCCCTGCCGGTGGTGCAGGCGGTGTTCCCCTACCTGGCGGGTACCAAAATGCAGACAAACTTTATGGGTATGACCATTACCGAAGTATTTTACGGCGGTGCCCTGGTCAGCCTGCCGCTGCTGTGGGCCTTTGCGGCCCTGCCTTTGCTGCGCCGCCGTATGGCAAGGCAGAAAGACCTGCGCGCCATGGTGCTGCTGCCCGTACTGCTGGCTGTTATTCTGGCCGCGTTGGACTGCCAGATGGCCGGTGTGCTCTACCGCTATCTCAGCGACTATTTAACCCCGCTGCTGTTCGCCGCCGCATTGGTCTGGCTGTGGGCCGAAAGCGCCCTTGCCCCGCGTGTGCAGGCCGCCGCATCGGGCAGCATCCTGCATACCGTGCAGCACATGCTGCAGGGGGCGATGTTGGCAGCTGTTGCCGTGGGGATCTGTTACAGCTTCTGTGTCTACTTTGCTGCGGAACCGGGCCTTCTGGGCCAGAATCCCGCGCTGTACCAGAATGTCAGCCGTCTGGTGCAGTTCTGGCTGTAAAATCAGGGCGAAAACAAAATTCAGCAAAATTCAAATTAGGGCAACACCGTACAATTCCCGCCTTGCGGCTTAAGCACCGCTCCGGCAGCTGCGGCACGGCATCTG
>OGXA01001347.1_pt1 | contig 20352 bp, 23 predicted proteins | sample 1576171 | NCBI WGS metagenome assembly OGXA01 (sample SAMEA3541587, study PRJEB24748) | human gut metagenome | biome: human gut; feature: human-associated habitat; material: faeces | place: China | collected 2012 | reverse complement strand
GAGTAATTTTATCTTACATCAGTTTGGAGGTTTACACAAACTTTGGGATACTCCCTTATTTGCGGTTATGTTTATTGTCTATGTATGTCAAAGCTGCAAATACAACCAGTAAAAGTGTAAGCACTTCTAAAGTATCCATACCGACCTCCTTTCTGTTTCCAGAAAGGACAACCGCAAGACTATCCCTACTGCTCTAATCTGACTGAAAAACATTATATCATGTGGTGTCGAATTTTGCTAGTACCGACTGACGTTCATTCTGCCAAAATGTCTTCTAAACATTTATTGTATTTCTGTCAGAAATTTATTGTATATTTCTTCATCATACATTACATTATTTTTCTTAGAAAATTCATACATTTTTTTATCAAAAGTAACTAATTTCAATTCTTCCTTTTTCCCATTTCCTTCAAGAACTCTAAGTGTTACCTTTTCATTAAGCATAGTAATAATTGTATAATCTGCTATATCATTCTTATGTATAATCTTTTTAGCTCCATTAAGAACGTTATGGAGCAGATATCTAAAATACTCAATTTCCGTTTCAGCAAAATCTTTTTCTAAACGTAGTTCATTTAGTGCTCTATTCAAGGAGATCAAATAATCGTCTTGCGTATACTTCGTTCCTATTTGCAATAACACTCTTAAATATTCACTTGTGCTACTTGCATTATATAAAACTCTTGCTTCTTCAATTACACTTTCTGGATGTTCCTTATTCATCTGTATATTCATGAGTATAAAAGCATTGCGGATACTCTCTAATAATATTTCATCTATTCTCTTGTCGACATCATCAATACTCATATGTAGTTCTTTATCTAAATAATATTGATTATATAAATCATACAATCTACTATACATCTGGCTCCAAATTAATCCAAATACAAGTCCAGCAACACTTTCTTCTATTTCTAAATCTTTATACACCACATCGCTTATTGTTCCAATCAATGTAAAAAAAAGACCTTGCATTAATTTTACTTCATGTTCTATTCGTGGTGAAATATACTTCTCCGTTTGAATCAACCCATTTTTTAAATCTTCAGCCAACTGCTCTTGATGATATTTTAATTCTGAAACTCCTGGATTAATAATATAAATATCAATGCCGTACGCCTCTTTATAATGCTGCGTCAATTCATTATACTTTACTAATAAATCAGGTTCTCCTTTCCTATATGCTTGAAAAAAAAGTTCAAATTTCGTTGTTGCCGGAATGCTGATAGATGAAACCGTTCGCAAAAATTGGACATATTTCTGTTTATCAAAATAATACTTTTTCATTACCTTGTCTCTTACCCCTTCACCATTACAGCATTCAATTTGATAAAAATAGCGAACTGCATTTGTATCTAAAATTATCTGTTTCATCTTCACTCGCTCCCTTCAATTAAATCTTATCATTTGAATATTTGTAACACCTATCACATTACCTACATTCTCCTTTCATACTACGCAAGAAGCAGGTCTTACGACCTGCTTCTTCTTGGTTGGGAGCCTATACCCTAAATTCTAAAGTGGAGCATCTCGCTCTTATTAATTATAATAATAGCATGCCCTTTTCAAGGATACAACAAAAATTATAACATTTAAGATTTATTCTGCCGCTTCCAAAGAAATTTCTGCAAATTCCTCATCGGTCATACTCTGAAGCTTACCTAACACCTGCTCTCCAAGCTCCTCCATGTCGCTGTCCTTTATCCTTTATGTGCGGCATTACCTGTCTGATCTGCCCAATCATATCCGTCCTGTTCTGTGTTTCAAACACACACATGAAATTGATTTCTTCTACTGTGAATTTACTCATCTTCTTACATCTCCCTCTGTGATTTTTTCTCGGTTTCCTTTTCCGGTGAAGTACGTTCCGCCTTGTCCCTCTGCTCTATGACCGCCTTTTTCTCTGCCAGCTTCTCCTTAATGGAAATTCTGCCTTTGGTCTGCTCCTGTTCCTTTTTCTCGGCTCCATTATTCAGAACATTATCAATCATGTTGTAATTCTGTTCTTCAAGCTCTTCAATCTTTGCAAGCGGCTTGTATTCTGCCAGCTTGTCAAGCAGCTCCTTTGCCCTTCTCGCAGTCTGAACCGCTTCACTGTCATCAATCTCCACACCCTCTCCGAAAATGTCCGTTATGCCCTCTCTGGCGCCTTCAGAAATGACCGCATTGAGAAAGTCATTCAGATACCCGGTATTTCCGTTTCTGATGTCCTCAGTGATGTTGGCAACCTGTGCTTCTCTGTCCTCAACCGTATCCTGATACTGATAGGTATCATAATCATAGGAAAACTGGTCTATCTGAGAAGCAAGGATAGCCGCCTGCCACTTCTCCAGTGAACCACGCACCTCAATGTCCGGTAACTTGTCAAGCAGCTCCGCTATGACCTCGATTGCTTTCGGATCGTCTGTTATATCCGGTACATAATCCAAGACCTCCAGATCAATGACCTTGCCAGAGAGAATATCCATTTCCACGTCCTCATAACGCTCGGTTCCCTCGGTATGTATGTTGATGCCGATGCTCGGAATCCCATTCATGCGCTCCGGCGGTATGCTTTTTCACACAGCGATTGCTTCCTCCACGCTTGCGATATTCTCATGGAACTCTCCCAGACTATAAAATTCACCGCACTCTGCAACCGTTAAGGTAACAATTTTCTCCGGTATGGCTTCTACAGCAGGCGCTTTCTGCATTGCCTGTTTCTCTGCAAGATAGCTCTCCACTCCGGGAAGATAGGTTGCAAGTGTTCCGGTCTTGCCCTCTGTGATAGGATTGATGTCAACCTTTATGCCGCCAATCATTAGACCGTCCTCGTTAAAGACATTGAACAGATCATCTTCGTGCTCCCTGCCCTTATACTCCACAACCACATCCAGATCAGAGCCTTCTTTCTCCAGACCTCTGCATCTGCTTCCGGACACCACCACATCCACAAGGCAGCCATTATTGACTGCCTTTGCATAATTACGATATTCACTTATATCTTTATTATTACTGCCCTGATTCGTTTTGATTTCTGCAATTTACTCCTGTCTCCTTTCTGCCCCTGTCGCTGTAAATGTATTTTACAAATAAAAAAGACAACCAAGATTTTGTTTCTTAATTGCCCGTTTCTATGCTATTAAATTTTTATTGAAACGATAGCCGACTCCCCAAACAGTCTGTATGTAGATTGGCTTGCTTGGATTATCCTCTATCTTCTCCCGAATATTCCGGATATGGCTCATGACGATGTTGTAATCACCGGAATAGGATTCTTTCCAGACTATATCATAAATCTGTTCCTTGCTGAACACTATTCCCGGATGCTTTGCAAGAAACTTCAAGATTTCAAACTCGGTATATGTAAGCTCTATCTCCTGATTCTCCCGAATGATCACCCGTTGAACTTCATCAATCATAAGACCTTTGAAATTCAACAGATGCTCATTCATACCTGACATCTGAATGACTTCTTCTTTGGTATTTATCAACGATAATATGCGGTTCATCATAGCATCCTCATTATCCTCAAATGTCAGAACTAACATTTTCCCATACACATCACCTGCCTTATTACATTTATCTACTGCTGAAGCTTTGGTCAATACAAAAGAATAATTCCTATGTCCAGCCAAGAAGTACATTATCTGCTGTTTGGTTTTTCTTTGATAACTTCAATGAAACTATCTTTTCCCATGTGAACAGTCAGTTTGACCTTGTTCCCCCCTGCTATGCTGAGCCCAAAACTCATCTGCCTGTTTAATCTTTTCTTCATCTGTAATTTGTTTCTCCCCAGTTTTTGTCTCCTGAGTTTCTATCAAGTTATCAGCCGCAATCGGTTCATCTTTTTTTGTACCTGCGGTTTGCAGTATTGCATACGGGGCTGTGGGTTTTATTTCCTGCTATGCTTTGGCATCAAAGCTACTCTGCATATCTACCACGTTTACCATTTCTTCGCCTGCCATCGGAATCCCTCTCTTGGCATTTCCCCATACCTCGTTATAGATCATGCACATTTCCGTCTGTCTGGCGGCCTCTGCATTAGTCGTATACATCGTCCACCCATTATTGGAATAAGTCGCCACCATCTCCCCGTTTTTATCGTAAAACTCTATGTAATCGCTGTTGCCTGACGGCAGTTTCTGATATTTCACTTTCCCTTCAAGCAGTGTTGCCACAAAATCTATTGGCTTCAGCACATTCTGTCTGTTCCTTGAAATAGCTTTCAGCCCGGAAGTAATAATCCCTTTTCTGTCCGGGGACACTTCCGATGTGTAGCTTTTCATCAGCCTATTAAATCCTTCGGATTTGTTTTGGAACTGCCCTTTTTCAAAATCCTCATAAGCTTGTTCCCTGATCTGCTTCCGGTATTCTTTATCACTGACACCGCTTTTCTTTTTAGAGAAAATATATTTGTCATTGAAGTCCGGCAGATGGATGCCGCCTATATTGCCTGTTCCAGAAAAGAACCTTTGTTGTAATGAACCATTGGACGAATTAACTTGCATTATACCACCCTCTCCTGTAAATTTCCTAGTCTATTCAATATTTGATACATCTGGCTATTGCCAAACATATAACTTTGCAAAACAAGCGGTCTCTCTGCCCGTCTGTTTTCTCGGTACAGCTTCATATAGGCATCCTTAGCCTGATAAAAGCTGTCCTCCAATTCTTCCATCTCCTCTGTTGGCATTTCAGGAATATTCCCCTGAATGACCTGCCCCTGGGCTGTTATTCTGGCACAGGATTTCTGCCATGCCACTTCCTGCTCAAATTGTATATCCAGCCACTCTATCTCATCTTCTTTTGTCAGCGGCGTCCCATCTACCTTATAATACTGTTCATTTTCATAGCGCTGTTCAATTTCAGAATACAGCCTTGCATAACTCAGCCCACAAGCATTCACAACATCCGAATAGCCATACTGCCCTTTTTCTTCCCTGATTTCCTTTAATATTCCAGCTCTCATATCGCTGAGTGATGCCGCCGACTGCACCACTGTATGCTTAATTTTATCCATTAAGATTTCCCTGTTTTTCGATAATTGGGAAACTTCTAAGGAATCCCTATGAAATACTTTCTGGTATTCACTTTGACTTCCCTGAGATTTCAAACATTCTCTATTAGGTTTAAAGCCATCCTGCAAATGTACAGGATAATTGGAAATACTAATTGACATACATTTTTCTCCTCGTATGATTGACCATTTACTAATCCTGCCATTTTAGACAGTCCACTCATTACAGTTGTTCTTGCAGACAAAATCAAACATCATGAATACATACGAAGTCTGAAACCACTCATTGCTTAGGTCTTACCAACTTTATAAAGCCTATGGCTTATTAAAGTACGCCTAAAACTGGTAGTTATCCACTTCTTATCTTAGAATTCGTGCTCTGCACGAATTCTTCCCCGTTTAGTTCGAGATTGCGAACGAGCATCGCGAGTTTCGCAATTACCTAATTTGAAATAATTAGTGAAATATATGCCACATAAAACCAATTTACTATATCCTTGTATCCACTGACACCTGTGCCAGTGAACTGCCTGATTTCTTTAAATTAGCTTCCACGGATTCTCTTGTGATACCGTCTAATGTCCCAGATGAGACTGGCTTCCCTATTTCCCAACCTGGATCAGCAGCTTTTGCTGCGGATATAAATGCCTGCCGATATGCACGCTCATACTGCTGCATAGTATATCCCGCTGCTAATCGGTCATTTTTCTGTACCTTGCGATACATATTTGTATATACATCTGATCGTTTTGTCGTATCTCCATTCAGGACGCCATTTTCTTGCAAAAATTCCTTTTTCGTTTGCTCAAACATTTCATCTTTGCTGCTTTCCGGAATGGAAATAATACGTTTTTGACTACTTGCATTTTCATCTGTTAGCAAAAGACCTGCTAATCCCGTTGTTGGATCAATGTAATCTCCATCTTTGTCGTAACTTTTCATCAAATTTTTAATGCTCTGGATATTTGTGTACATTAACCCATTTGCATTTGACATCATCTGCTTTATTGCAGCCTTATATTGGGCACTGTTCGTATCAATACCCGCCGCTTTTAACTGCGACTGTATAGAGCTGCTGTTTAACTGCGACAGCTGAAAGCTACCTATTGCACTTGTACTTTTTGTGCCTTTTGTTCCAAACATTTGCTGAAACAAAAATCCATAATCTGTGATTTTTGACATAAACTCGCCCTCCTTAATAGAATAATTTGATAGGCGTTTGTGAAACGCCACAAGCCTCATAAATACGGCATTTTTTAACTACAAAAAACAAATAACCCCTCACCGGATATGATATAATAGAGTTGACCAGAAACTATAAACCATACATCCAAGAAAGGAGTTATTCTGACATCTATGATACCATATAAACAGCTTTCTTTGGCAGATATTTTTTCAGATTGCCAAAATAAATTTGAAAATGACAAACCTGTATTTCTATCTCTATTAGAAAACCACATCGATATTGATGAGATTATTCCGATTTCTTTTCGAAATCATTTCTATGCATCAACGGGCAGAGCCCGTAAATACCCTTTAAACGCTTTGCTATGGGCTTTGATTATTCAGCATATTTTTTCTATTCCCACAGACCAGCTTCTTTTAACTTTTCTTGCTTATTCAAAACCGCTGCGTGAATTCTGTGGCTTCACCAAAGTTCCGGATGCTTCTAAAATCACCCGCTTCAAACAGGACTTTATTGATGACCTTCAGCTTGTTTTTGATAACCTTGTTGATTTAACCGAACCAGTCTGTCATGCTATTGATTCTGCCAAAGCGGATATGACTATCTTTGATTCTTCTGGTATTGAGGCTTTCGTTGCTGAAAATAGTCCGAAATACGCAAATCGTATTATCAAGCAGCTCAAAGCTTATGCCAAAGCTAACAACTTTGATAAGAATTATGATCCTTACAAAGCAGCTTATGGTTCTATGCCAACACACGCTTCCGCAAATTCTGAAATTAAGCAGTTATACATTAATGGTCATTTTTGCTATGTCTTCAAGTTTGGCATTGTCACCAATGGTCTTGGCATCATCCGGCATAATCTTTTTATAACAAAAACTTTATGATCTCACATCCTGAAATCGTGGTAGAAAAGAAATCTGATTCTCCTGATGAAGATAAGTGCGTTCATGATGCTAAATTACTCATTCCTACACTAAAAGACTTCTTTGTGAAGCATCCGCTTATTAATCCCAAAACATTTCTTGGTGATGCAGCGTTTGACTCATTCCAATGGATTACTTGGTTTGATAATGATACACCATTCATTACACTATACCTCACTGCCTGTCGCGGTTTCCGTCATAACATTTGCGTCATAAGCATTGGAAGCCATCGCCATCTGCCTCTTACTGCTCCATGCCTTTGTCAGCCTGCTCCTCTCCAATTCCTGCTTTGCAATCTTTTCTTCCAACGCCTTCTGCTGAAATTCCTTCATCTGCGCCCGCTTTTCCAAATATTCTTCCAGCAGTTCCTTCTGCCTTGCCTTTTTCTGCCGTCCGGCATCAGTTCCCTTTGCGGAGGAACTCCCGGAATAACCGTCATTCTCCTTCATGCCCTGCGTATAGCCGTAACATTTCTCATATGTATCATCTATATGCATATATGATATTTGTGGAATATAGTTTCCAAAATTAACTGCCTTATTCTTCGCTAAAGCGTCTAATATTTTCTTCTCATATTCCGGATCAGTCTGCATTCTTTTATAAGCGGCATCCGTAATATCTATAATATCATTTCTATTCCGCTGCGAAGGGTGGGTATACAAGCCACTCATCTTTTCATTAAAATACTCCTTGTATTCCTCCAAGGTCATATCTTCCGAGGAAACCTGACTTTTGTCTGTGACCTTTTCCGCAAATCCCGCTTGTTTTTCCTCCTTCCTCAAACCCATGTAACTCTTTGCTGTTTCATAATAACTGCCATAAACTGAACCTACATCCATTACTACATTCTCCTTCCTTTTTCATATTTTTTTATTTTATTTCCTTCTGCTGCAGCATTACTGTGACTTTAAACACATCGTTTTTTATTTTGATATCCATATCTCCAAGATAATGGTCTGCCACATTCTTTACATTTTTTAACCCTATTCCATGCTCCATCAAAATATCCGGCAGATCGCTCTGTTTCGTTGTCATCGGGACGATACCTCCATCTTCCCATATCACTTTCCCATCAAAGCTGTTTTCCACTTCAATCAGTAGGAAATGATTCTTTTTCTTTAAAGTCAGATTGATATATCGCTGTTCCTGCTCCAGTTTCTCGCAGGCTTCTATGGCATTGTCTAAAAGGTTATTCAGAATGATACCTATATCAAATGCAGAAATTGTGTCTGTTTCCCCCAAGTTAAATTTTACTTGAAACGAAATACCTGCATTTTCCGCTTTCTGGTATTTATCATTGATAATCACATCTGTGACCGCATTTCCTGTATTGAATTTATAGTCCATAGTCTGTATGGTTTCATCCAGTTTTTCGATATAATTCTCTACTTCATCATATTTCTCACTTGCCACCAGCCCTTTTATATTCGTCATATGGTTTTTCATCTCATGCCTTACTCTGCGAATGCTCCCGTAGAAGTTCTCTGCTTCTTCCAGTCTCTGCTTCATGGCTTTGACCTGTTGTTCTTCCACAAAATGTTTCTGCCGTTCTTTTTGAAGCTTCCTGTAATTCTGGTAGATGTATATTGCCGAAATTTCCCCCACATAGATAAGAACCGCAATTATCGGTAATTTCCACAACATTTCCTGCTTGTCATCATACAACAGAAAAACTCCACCCTCGATTTGCACTACGGAAAGGTCTAAGCTTATTCCTACAATCATACTCCCTACAATATTCAGTACTGAAAGGAATATCGTTTCCTGCCATCTCAGCATAAACGGTTTCTTTACGATTTTTATCACGACACCTGTCATAATCAGTAATACCAACGTGTACGATAAAAGCAGGATGCCCATACCTATCGCCATACCCAGATAAACCCGAAATATATATTCCTCACTCAGAACATCCAACCCTCTAAATATGCTCTCCACTGTACATTGATAAATACTGTCTGCAATCAAATAACTTAACGCATGAAAATTGTAAAACAGCAGCAGTATGAATACCGCCTTTTCCAAATGTTTTTGGTATTTGCAAAAACAATATCCCAACACAATGACAGCGGACATTGTATATCGTATTACCCCCGGCTTTTCCAGCCATAGCCCCATGCAAATATTCATCACTGCCAATATTCCTGCAACAATCCATATCCCTTTCTCCCACCGAAAAAATACATTCCACAATACCAGAAAAAGAACGATTTGCAGAATAATAGGATAGATTTCAAAAAGCTTGCGAATGATTTCATATGTAACCTGACTCAATTATCTTTCCTCCGAAATGTATTCCAAATAACGCTTTACAAAGTCCTGATATTTATACTTGGATATCAGCAGACTGTCCCCGTTTCTCATTTTCACCTCTGTCCGGTCATATCGTTCCACATATTTTATGTTGACCAGATACCCTTTGTGTATACGGAAAAAATCCGGCTTAAGCTCGCTTTCCAGTGAGCTGATCTTGTCATAATATTCAATTTTTTCATGCCGCAAATACAAGGTCACTTTTCGATTACTGCTTTCAATATAGTAAATATCATCTGCTGAAACACTTCTTGTTCTATTTCCATTCCGAACTAATACTTCTTTTGGTTTTTCCTTTTTCTTTGCCATCAAATATTGATACTCCCGTATGGTCTGTGCAAAAACCTGCTCAAAATTGCTTTCCTGAATCGGTTTTACAATATACTGAAAAGCATTAACGGAAAAAGCCTCCTGCATATATTCCGGATATCCCGTTACAAATATCAGAAGCGGCAGGCTTCCCCACACTGCTTCTTTCTTGCTTTCCATCTGGCTCCTGAGCTGCTTTGCCACAGTCATTCCATCCTCATCTCCCATAGAGATATCCAGAAAAAGTATGTCTATTTCTTCTGCATTTGTCTCATCCTGAAACTCCAATAATTCCTTGCCCGATGAAAACTCTGTTATCTTACAAAAAGGTTCCTGCTTCTGTATCAGCTTGCGTATGTAAATGCGTATATTTTCCTCATCATCGCAAATTGCTATGTTCAACTGTTCCACCTCATTTTCATGGCTCATTATCAAATATGGATAACATCATCTATTGTTCATTTATATTATCGGCAGATTTCTTTCTTTAAATTCGGAAATGTTGTGACTGGACTTCTGAATGTTGCGACTGGACTCTAATCTTCCCGACAATTATCATCTGAATTGATTTTCTCCATCCGTAACCTTGCCTGTTCCCTTTGTTCGTCACTTAACCTTCTCGGCTTACGATAACCACATAACAGGAAAAAGCAGATAGATTGCTACCTGCTCTTTCCATAAACCTTTATAAACTTGCTTCCTGACTCTTGGTCTTTGGTTTCTCTGGTTCTACCTTTTCCTCCGCTTAGAGTAATACTTCCCGCACCACACAATCCTGCACCGGAAGCTCTGCTTACAGTCATTCACACACTTCTTGCACTGGTCATTATACTGTATCCTGTTCTTGTCATTCAAAAAGAACACCCACAACCGTTTTTCTTTTTTGCCCATCCTCGCCACTGCGATACCCTCCTTCAAAATGTTCAAATTATGTAGCCTTTTTCCGTTTTTTATGCCCTTTAAGCGTGTTAAAAGATATGCAAGGCATATTTCCCTGTCCCTTCATCAGGAACGTCTTAAATCGTCAATTTCCTGTCAGAAAAGGCAATCAGTATTCAAACCGATTGCCCCCTCAGATGTTGTGACACTTTCTTATTCCGTCTATTGTATCTGCCGGAATGCTTCTTCAAAATGTGCTAAAGCCTTATCCCTTTCTATCCGCTGTTCCTTTGTCAATGACGGTTCATAATCTTCAAATTCTTCTGTCCCGTTGACCTTTGCCTTATCCACAATCCAGCAGAATTTCCATTTATCCAACAAGTGATGATACAAGTCCTCTGCATTGTCGTAGTTGGAATTATTCTCAAAATACCCATCCATGTAATACTCCAGTACAATAAAGCCGAACCTTTCATCATATACCACACACATATCTCCCAATTCATCCATCATGCTGCGGAACAGTTCCACAACCTTTGTACACTTTCTGATTTCTTCCTGTTTCATAAGCTCTCTATCCTCCATACCCTTAACCGTTTACTGTTACTTCCTTTGATTTCTGTTCTTCCTCTGCGATACGCTTTCTCCGCTTTTCCATGTATCTGCGGTTATATTCTGCTTTTTTTGCCCTGCGTGCTTTCAGCTTTTCGTGCTCTGCAATTTCTTCCGCAGTCGGTTCTTTTACAGGCAGTTCAAACTTCCCGATAAAGTTCAGGTAAATCTCCACTTCCTGTACCCTCTCGCCACTTGAATAATCCGCTTCATGGACAAGTATCTTTTCCACAAATTCATTCAGCATGGGGGTAGTTAATTCACTGAAATCCGTATAGCGTTTCACAAGTTCTATGAATTTGTCTGCCCGGACTGTATCACTCTCATATTTTTCAATCTCGGCTTTGGCATTTTCCATTGATATTTCAAGGGTGTCCTGTTCATTTTCAAACTCGCTGAGCATAAATTCAAAACGCTTGTCAGACAGCTTTCCGCTGATATTATCCTCATACAGTTTCTTCATCAGCATATTCAGCTCGTTTACACGCTTGGTATCCTGTGCAATTTTTCGTTTCAAAGACTTTATGCTCTCTTTCTGCTTGTCTCTCGAAGAGGAATATATCCTGTTGATAAATTCCTCCTCATTGGTAATCACATAATCACTGACCGCTTTGATGGTTTCCAGCACCAGCTTTCTTACAACCTCTGTCCTGATATAATGCTGGCTGCACTGTTTATCATAACTCTGTCTGCTTAAGTTATAGGTGGAACAGTTATACTCATCACGATCCGGTCTGCGTTTTCCATTTAATTCCCCTTTCCAATTTCTTGCCCTTCCTGCTCCGCCACGATGGTTATACATTTTCGCACCGCAATCGGCACAATACAACAGTCCCGTAAACGGATTGGCTTCACCGACTGTATCCGTCCTGCGGGCAGTCTTTCTCAGCCCCTGCACCTTATTCCACATTTCTTCAGAAACGATTGCTTCCTGTGTATTCTTGAAAATAACCCAGTCCTCTTTTGGTGTCTTTTTTGCCCTCTTATCCTTGTAGGACTCTTTATAAGAGCGGAAATTTACGGTATGTCCCATATACTCCGGCTTGGAAAGAATATCACTCACCGTTGCCCCACGCCACACATAAGGGGTTGCAGTATTATTGTTGGAACGACAGGTTCCAAGTCCCCGCTTGGCAAGATAATAGGATGGACGCTCGATTTGTTCCTCTGACAGTATTCTTGCAATCTCATAGGTTCCTTTTCCCTCCAAAGACATCCGGTATATCCTGCGTACCACCTCGGCAGCTTCTTCGTCAATTACCCACTGGTTTTTATCTTCCTCACTTTTCCGGTAACCGTAAATAGCATTATTGGTGGTGTGTTTTCCCTCCATTCCCCTTGCACGAAGCACCGTAGTCACTTTCCGGCTGGAGTCACGAATATACCACTCATTCATGATGTTTAGAAATGGGGCGAACTCACTGCTCTCTCTTTTCTGATTATCAACTCCGTTTGCAATCGCAATAAAGTGGACTTCCTTTTCCTTGAACATGACCTCCGTATAAAAGCCCACCTGCAGATAGTCACGCCCTATCCGGCTCATATCCAGTATTGAAAAAGGCAGCGATAAATATCAGCAACGTTATGCCTTCTCCGGAAAAATAATCTGTGGAGAATGTGGAGACACCTTCAAGCGCAGGATACACTCTTGCACCACATACAAGTATGTCGCATGGGCCTGTAACACGCACCTAAAGAATAAGAAAGCGTGTCATATGAAATATGTAAGAGATGATGAGATAAAAACCGCATTTAGTACAATGCTAAACAAGCTCATTTACGGCTATCGGTTGATACTCACTCCTTATCTAAAAGTACTTGAAAATTCATCTGGTGACGAGGCCATCCAGCGCATTCAGCATTTAGAGCAACTCATTGCCCAAAACAGTGAACAGCGTGAAGCACTGACCAAGCTGATGGCACAGGGCTATATCGACCAGATTCTCTATAATCAAGGAACAAATGCACTCCTCCTGCAGGCAGAGACATATCGCTCTGACATTGAAGCAATTACCATCGGAATGACCGGCGACGCAGCCAAGGTTACAGAAACGAATCTTCTGCTACACTTTGTGTCCCATACCGATATGCTTACAGACTACAGCGAGAAGCTTTTTGAAAACTACGCAGACCACATTGAAGTCATGAGCAGAAATGAAATCAGGTTTGTTATGAAATGCGGTCTGACATTCACAGAAAGGATTGGTGATTAGATGGGCCATACACCATTTGGTTATAAGATAGAAAACGGTATTGCAGTTATCGATCAACCAGCTGCAGATAAGCTCAGACAGCTTTACAAAAATTATCTGAGTGGTATGTCCTTATCAAAGGCTGCATCTGCTGCCGGGATTAAAACTTATCACGGCACTGCTAAACGATTGATGGAAACCGCTCATTATCTTGGTGACAGTTTCTATCCTGCCATTATCGATAAGGATACGTACCAAAAAGCACAAGAAGAACGCAAACGTCGAGCAATAAAGCTCGGACGAAATAATAAGCAAACACAGATGAGGAAGCTACAGATCCCTACCCATTTCCGTATGGGTGAGGTTGCTGTCCTTTATGACAATCCCGTCAAACAGGCAGCATACCTGTACAGCCTCATAGAAAGCGAGAGTAAATAATGGGAAATGTAATGTTAATTCCTGCAAGGCGACAAGTCGGAAACAACGCCCGAAAGCAGGATGAAGAAAAGCCAAAGCTTCGAGTCGCAGCGTACTGCCGTGTCAGTACAGACAGCGATGAGCAGGCTACAAGTTATGAAGCTCAAGTCGAGTACTACACAGAATATATTCAAAAGAATCCAGATTGGGAATTTGCCGGAATCTATGCTGATGACGGTATCTCCGGCACCAACACCAAGAAGCGTGAAGAATTCAATCGTATGATTGATGACTGCAAAGCCGGTAACATCGATATGATCATCACCAAGTCCATCAGCCGATTCGCCAGAAACACACTGGACTGCCTAAAATATATAAGGCAGCTCAAGGATATGAACATCCCAGTTCTATTCGAGAAAGAGTCCATCAACACAATGGATGCCAAAGGCGAGGTTCTTATCACCATTATGGCTTCTCTGGCCCAGCAGGAATCACAGTCCTTAAGTCAGAATGTCAAGCTGGGCTTACAATACCGCTACCAGCAAGGCAAGGTACAAATCAACCACAATCGTTTTCTTGGGTATACAAAAAAGATGCAGATGGAAATTTGGTCATTGATCCAGAACAGGCCGAAACTGTAAAGCGTATTTATCGAGAATATTTAGAAGGTCTCAGTATGGACAAGATTGCCGCCGGTCTGGAGCGTGACGGTATCCTTACCGGTACCGGAGGGAAAAGGTGGCACACAAGCACCATCAACAAAATTCTCCGTAACGAAAAGTACATCGGTGATGCCCTGCTCCAAAAGACCTACACCACTGACTTTCTTAACAAAACCAGAGTTAAGAATAACGGTCTTGTTCCTCAATACTATGTAGAAGGTGACCACGAAGCCATTATTCCGAAGGACATTTACCTGCAGGTACAGGAAGAACTTGTCCGCAGGCGAGTGGGTAAAACCAGCGCCAACGGTAAGAAACGGAACTACAGCTGTAACCACTGCTTCTCCCAAATCGTCATCTGCGGTGAATGCGGTGAAATGTTCCGAAGGCTCCACTGGAACAACCGCGGCGTCAAGTCCATTGTCTGGCGCTGCATCAGCAGACTGGAATCCACCAGGCTTGAATGCCACGCTCGAACTATCAATGAGCTGGTTCTTCAGGATGTCGTTGTCAAAGCCATCAATCAATTGCTTGGTGACAAAAGCAATTATCAGGCACAGCTCCAGCTTAACATTGCCGCAGTCATCCGAGCTTCGCAGGCAACAGCCATTGACAGCATTGACGAGAAGCTGATGACTCTACAACAAGAGCTGATCCAGAAAGCCAACAGCAAAGAGGACTACGACGAAATAGCGGATGAAATCTTCAGACTCCGAGAACTCCGCCAGAAAACAACCGTCGATACCGCCGCAAGGGACGAACAGATAAAGCGAATTAACGACCTGCAGGATTACATCTCGCAGCAGACCGCCCTCCTTACTGAATTTGATGAAGTGCTGGTGCGACGCTGGATTAAGCAGATCACCATCTGGGATGACCACATCACAGTTGAATTGAAATCCGGCGTCAGCATTGATGTTGATGCATAAGCCCCATAGACGTACGAAGGCTCCTCACCACTGGATAATCTCCGGTGATGAGGAGCCTTATTTATTTCTTTTCAGGTGGTTGCCACCCTTTCTCAAAATGCACTGAATTCAGAAATGTATTACCCGTTCCAAGTATTAGGTATGGAATTCCATCTCTAATTACAACAGCTCCATTCTTCTCTTCTTCAGTCAATTGAATATCTATTGCTTTTCTAACCTTAACATCGCAGGCATATGTCTTAGTTACATCAATTCGACCTTCGGTTTCATATACACGAAGGATATTCTCTGCATCATTTACTACAATAGAGTAATCACAATCGTATAAAAGCATGATTGCTGTAATGTGATATTTTTTTCCATCCTTTGTTTCACCAACAATATCATCATTGCAGCCAATCGTAATTTGATAACAACCTGTGGAAAAATCCTTAAAAATATTAACTGCTATGTGATGTTCCATCATTTTTGAATCAACATCAAACGCTTGTCCTTTAGCCGTATTATATGCTTTTTTCAAAAACTCCAAATTGGATATTCTGCAGTCAGTATGATTATTATTCAAATGGTCTACTACAAACCCTTTTTGTGTCATAGTATCCAAGACATCCTGTCCATACCACTTTGCAACTATATAGCGATGCAATAACCCAAGTGTCTTATTTGATAAATAACCTTTGTCATCCGTTTCGCTGTTTGCTTTTGTTAATGTCCAAGTCTTCGATGTTAATTCCTCATAGTAGTCTTCTCTGTAGGTTGTGAGGCCAATCAGAGGCCATCCCTCTTTGCTTATATGAATCTCATCATTTATTATTTCAAATTTATTTTTACTGGTTCTAGGCACCTCAATACTCTCCTTAATTAAAAATATCGACCTATCTTACTTAATTTCAGCCAATCCAACTGGCTCTTTATCATACAGTCCTACAGATATTTTGAATTTTCCTTTCAACACTCTTTCGAACAATTCTGATATATTAGCTCGCTCTGGATTTATTTGAAGTATTATTTCTCGGCTAATATTTAACTTCACTACATTTATATCTCGATTATTTCCGTATTCGCCTTTTTCAATGCTTTATCTGCATTTTCCAATTCGTTTGTGTGAACAGAATACTCTCGTTCTTCTGCTTCGCTTCTAAGCTCCTCCAATACCTCTGCTACTGTTTCAAATACTTCGTTCATTTTGTATCCACCTTTCCATATAAGTATTGCATTTTGCAGTCAGTATTATCAATCCCAAGATTACATCAAATAAATTTATTTTCTTATACTTCATCTTTAGAAGTATATTATCAACATTATTCCGTAAAATCAATCATGTAGCACTTCATCTTTAGAAGGTTGGTATTTGAATGAAGATTTACTGGAATAAAGGAAACAATTCCAAAAACCTTATTGGGCAACGAGTAAGGGAATTACGAACTGAAAAACACATATCACAAAAAGCATTAGCAGAACAGCTCCAGCTTGCAGGATATGAGTTCAGTGATCTTACAGTACTTCGTATTGAACAAGGAACACGCTTTGTACCGGATTATGAGATAGTGGCTCTGGCAGAATTTTTTCATGTATCTTGTGAATATCTCTTGGGTATTAAAAATGAAAAATAAGCAGTGATCTGGACTATAACTTACAGACCACTGCTTAAATTTTTATTGAAGCGATACCCTACTCCCCATACAGTCTGTATGTAAATCGGTTTACTTGGATTATCTTCTATTTTTCCACGCAGGTTGCGGATATGGCTCATGACAATATTATAATCACCAAAATATGGCTCTTTCCAAACAATATTATATATTTTCTCCTTGCTAAATACCATTCCAGCATTTTGCGCTAACAGTAAAAGAATTTCAAATTCCGTAAAAGTAAATTCTATTTCTTTGTTTCCTTTTACCGCCAACCGTCTTTCAGCATTTATTGTTAATCCCTGAAATTCTAAGCATTTTTTTATGTTCTTATTTTCACATATTTTCATTTGCTTATTTTCTAATATGCTTAATATCTCGCTAATAACATCATCTTCACTATTTTCAAATGACAACAGCAACATTTTCCCCATAACTTTCCACCTCCTCAAATCTTACTTATGTAATAATTCAATTATTACATAAGTAAGATTTGCAGTCAACTATTTTTCCAAAATTGACATTTCAACAAATACAGAATATACTATTTTTATTACAGGCGTAAGATTTAAGGAGTGATTTACATGAAGAATTTACCACAAATTTCGGAAGCAGAATTTGAAGTTATGAAAATTGTATGGAAATATGCCCCCATTAACACCAATGAAATAACAGAAAAATTACTACAAACAACAAGCTGGAGTCCCAAAACTATCCAAACGCTCATTAAGCGTCTTGTGACCAAGGGTGTTCTCACTTATGAAAAACAAAGTCGTGTTTTTGTTTACACACCGTTAGTAAAAGAGTGTGAATATATTAGTCAAGAAAGTAATTCTTTCTTGAATCGCTACTATAATGGTGACATTACCTCTATGCTATCTGCATACATAGAAAACGATAAACTGTCTGAAACAGAAATTGAAACACTTCGCTCCCTTCTTTCCAAGAGTTCCAAAAAAGGAGGCGATTAACATGGCTAATTTCATGATACGCTTTTTATTATGCAATGTATTTATCAGCGGTATCGTTGGAATTCTTTTGATAGCCAAATGGGTATTCAGAAACAACTTGTCCAGCCGGATGCAGTATAATCTATGGTTGCTGTTACTCGGACTTTTAGCAGTGCCTTTTATCCCCTTCCGTCTAATTAGTTTTCCGCAAATTTTCTCATGGCTCAGTAGCGTAAGAAACTCTTCCGCTTCTCATGCCGATGTTGGTGCAAATAATGTTATGGATACCGGTTTATCTGGTACTACAAATTGGATGAATGACTTTGCCCTTTCTGTAAATAAAGACACGCCATCCGTTACCGGATACATTTTATTAGGTATATGGATTGTGGGAATGCTTGCGATGATGATATTGGTAATCAAATCTTCTCTTCGTTTACGCACAATAAAGAGATCTGCGCTCCCCCTTCAGAACCCAGAGGTTCGCAGACTGTATAACAAATGCTTGAATGAGATGAAAATAACAAGGAATATTCCTGTGTACAGTACCGCTTTTTTGAAATCACCTATTATCGTAGGATTTTTGAAGCCATGTATTTATCTGCCAATTCATTTAATCTCAGATTATCATGAATCTGATATGAGATATATGCTATTGCATGAACTGCAACACTACAGACATAAGGATGCCATTGCCAATTATCTTATGAACTTTGCCGGAGTGCTTTATTGGTTTAACCCCTTTGTCTGGTTTGCGCTAAGAGAAATGCGTAATGACAGAGAAGTTGCCTGTGACACTTCTGTTCTGAAAATGCTGGAAGAAGACGATTATGAGAATTATGGAAATACGCTGATTAACTTTATAGAAAAGGTCTCCATTTCTCCTTTTCCGTTTGCTGCCAGCCTTAGCGGAAACATGAAACAAATAAAGCGTCGCATTATCAACATCGCTTCTTATGAGAAACCAACGTTTTACAAGAAGTTAAAAGGCATGACTGCTTTTATACTGACCACAGTTCTAATAATGGGACTTACACCTTTTATTTCTACATATGCAGCGGACGAAAGTCACTACCAATGGAAATCTTCCTCAGAAAATATTTCATATGTAGATTTTTCTAAATACTTTGGAAAATACGAAGGAAGCTTTGTTTTATACGATCTGGGAAATGATGCCTGGAGCATACATGATATAGAACATGCTACGCTACGAGTTGCGCCGGATTCCACTTACAAGATATATGATGCTTTATTTGGATTGGAAGAAGGTGTCATTACACCAGAAGATTCCTTTATTGCATGGAATGGAGAAAACTATCCGTTTGAAGCATGGAACGCTGATCAGACCTTACAATCTGCGATGACATCCTCTGTTAACTGGTATTTCCAATCAATAGACGAACAACTTGCATCCACTAACATTTACAACTATATTCAGCAAATCGGATATGGAAATGAAAATGTGAGTGGCGATCTCTCCACTTATTGGCTGGAATCCTCCTTAAAGATTTCCCCAGTGGAGCAAGTTGAACTTTTGATGAAACTGCAAAACAATAGCTTAGGTTTTTCTTCTGAAAATATCAATGCTGTAAAAGACTCCATCTGCCTTTCCTCTTCCAATACTGGAAAATTCTACGGAAAAACAGGAACCGGACGTGTAGGTGGACAAGATGTGAATGGCTGGTTTATCGGCTATATCGAAATCGTAAATAATACATACTTCTTTGCTACTAATATTGGAGCCGATAACAACGCTACCGGAAGTAATGCTGCTGAAATAACCATGTCTATATTATCTGACATGAATATCTGGACACAATAAAGTATCTCCTGTACAGCTAACTTTCTATTATCATGGAAAAAATTGAGACCGTTTCAAGTTTTGTGTAAACGTTTAAAACTGATATAAGATTTGTGAATAGTTACAAATGGGCAGAGCCGATTTTCCGGATTCTGCCCATATCTGCATTATACAGGAGTTTTTGGGTATGTCAATAAAACCTGCCTAAAACAAGCTGTTTTTACAGGTTGCGTCCGATTAGACGTTCTTCAAAATAGATTTCCAGCTGGGAATGGATCTGCCCCCAGTCCTGCCTGTGTCCGGTCCATTTTTTCGTGATATCCATAGTTGCCAGATACAGCATTTTTAAAAGGCTGTCATCTGACGGAAAAACGGTCTTGCTTTTGGTCACTTTCCGAAGCTGACGGTTGAATCCTTCAATGGCATTTGTGGTATAAATCAAACGTCTTACAGCTTCTGGATACTTGAAATAAGTGGACAGTGTTGCCCAGTTATCATGCCAGGATTTATAGATTTTTGGGTACTTGGAATCCCATTTATCCTTGA
>OGXA01001335.1_pt1 | contig 20524 bp, 26 predicted proteins | sample 1576171 | NCBI WGS metagenome assembly OGXA01 (sample SAMEA3541587, study PRJEB24748) | human gut metagenome | biome: human gut; feature: human-associated habitat; material: faeces | place: China | collected 2012 | reverse complement strand
TCATAATCTGGTTCCGGGATTTCTACTTCTTCTGATTCATAATCTGGTTCCGGGATTTCTATATCTCTTGCGTCTGTATAAGCTGTATCTCCCCGGTCAGTAAATCGCATATGTTCATATTCAATTTGTCTTGCTTTGATTTCGAACGAAAATTTAAGTCCCGGAGTTCCTTTTACAATAAAATAATTCTGCTCTTTCTCAGCCACCCAGCAGTCACCCTCTCCTTCTCTTTGCAAGAACACATAATATTTAATGCCGACATTTGCAGATTCCTGAAAGATATCATCTATGTCAATCATACAAGTCCCGTCATCCGATATTACAGATTCACCGATATCTCCAAAGAATGGGGTTGGCATTTCATAGCAGTAAAAGAGCTGTTCATCATAGTCTACCGTCGAAACTGATCTTGATTTTGTCCCGCTTACTTTCAACTTCCCTCTGATAGAAGCATCTGCAAGGTCTGTCCCCGTACCTGCACTGTAGAAATGTCCACTGGCTTCTACATGTGTACCTGCTTCAACTTTTTTTGATGTCGAAACGCTGCCCGCCGAAACACTAGTATCAATCGAGGCTGAGCTTGCGTGTACGGTTCCTGCATAAAGATTGATTCCTCTAATTCGTGTTCCATACAACGTGCCGTACCCCGGTACATATACTCCTGTATTCGTCTCTGAATAGATCTCTCCAGTTGAAGCATCTAGCGTTACTTCTCCATACGTGCCACTTGCTGAAAGCTTTTTAAGTCCAACTTTCCATCCTGCTAATTCACCCGTGTTAATATAATCGGCATTCATATACACATTACCATTTGATAAATACAGACCTTTATTATTGCTGTTATCGCTTAACACATCAATAATCTCTTGTTTAGACATTTTCCCTATGTCGAGATCACTAAGTGCATTGTCTGTATAGCGATTCGCATTCGATAACGCTGCCGAAGCTTTATCTTCCGCAACACTATATATTGTATCACCGTTTGTTAACACAAATGTATTAGGCCTGAGCGTAACATTTCCGTAGTTATCAATCGCAAATGTTGATGTTCCAGAACTGTTTGTAACATTGATGTTCTTCAGATTAATCAAATCAGCTGAAATCTGGCCAGACTTAATATAGGAAGCATTTATGTACAGATGCCCGTTCTGCATATAAATTCCCTCTTGCTTACCGTTATCCGTTAAAGCGTTAAAAACTCTTTCAAAATTGACAATTTTTTTAGCATCCAGTTCCTGCCAAGCGCCATCAGTCCCAGAAAACATATATACCTGGCTTGTAGAGAAGTTTATGAAAATCGAGCCGTCATGCTTTTTATATTCTTCACTTTTCCACTCAGATGCCGGATAGTTCTGCAACGTTGGTACATACGTGCCATAATAGTTCGGGATAGTCACATTATTTTGAACTGCCCCATCCACAACGTCCTTGGCGATCTGCTCAATAGTTCTGCTTTTTAGCGTAAAGTTTTCAACCTCTAATGTGACAGCGCCTGTATCAGCGTCTATTCTTAATGTAACATTCCCGTTATTATCTTTCGCTGTGAAACCTCTTGTGTTAATCCATTCTGATTGGATTCCAATAGCATACAGGATGTTCAGAACAGCATCCCCATTACTGTCAAAGCCTGCTTTCCAAGTCTGACCTCCATCTACTGACAAAAAGAATCCATCGACACCTGTCTTATAAATTACTTTAGAATCAGCAAGCGTAGGTTTGTCGTGACGATATGATACCGTCGAGCCGTCTGCCTGAACTTCTTCTGTATAGTAGAATCCAAGGGTGTTGGCTGCAAGTTCATTCATCTGTTTGAGCTTTATGTCATAGGCAGATAACTTTTTCTCTGTGTCTTTTTTCGCTTGCTCTACTGCCGTCTGCTGCCCGCCAATGAATTCACTTGCATCTTCTTCAGCATTCTTTGCACTACAGCTCCATGATGTTGAGCCACCGAACACAAATTCTACATTAGTTGCAAATGATCTAAAGACACGATTCTTTGTATCAATAAATTCGACTGGGTCGCCGAAAGTGGCGTATCCGTTTGCGATTCCGTCGCATGAGAAAGGACGCATTCGCAAACCGATTAATTGATTTCCAATAGCTTCGACTCCTGCCTGTGCATTTCCTGACAATAGCTGATTGTCAATAGTAATTACATAGCCGTCCTGACCCGACATATATTCGGTCTCATCTTCTACGCATTTGACACCTGTTACAACAACATCGTCTACGTCATATTGTAGATTCTGAATCGAAAATAACGCGTGATAATCGTTATTATTTAACGTACCACCATCAATCACAGTACCTGTTGTCCATGGATTAAGCGTGCCGCCATCCAGATCATCACCATTTGTCCAGTTCTTTACTGTTCCGCCATCGTAAATAGTCGTATTGGTAAATGTCTTGTCAAACGTAATAATCCTGAGTAAGTCATTTTCGTCGATTCTTGCATTTCCACCGGCTATCCCGGCACACATTCCGATTACTGTACGATACGTCACATTAGATGGCGCTTTCTGAATCTGAAAGTTTGAATTCGGGAACGTCGCATCGCCGAGCACAATATTGCACTGCCGACAGCATTCTGAAAGTAGTTCTCTGACAGTACAAGGAAAAGGCAGATTAGAATCATATGTCTTATCGGCGTTGTGCATTTTATCTAAGAGAGAAAGACTTATTTCGCTCGCTGTTGCAGGCTTTTTCGATACAATATAAGTACCTCTTTTTATAGTTTCTATCCTGTCGGATAACTGCACATTGAGAAATATGACAAACCTTGCAGCGTTAAAATTATATCCGTCAAAACGTCCATCATCGTTTACTAATGATAAACTTGCTGTTTTTTCGATTGCCACACCCACTGGGAAGTCCCCAGAGTCTGCTGAATCTACAAGACTATTTCCAGACAAGTAAAAGTCTTTTTTGCCTAATTTAAGAGTTGTGCCATTTGACAATGTAACATTTGCTGTCACGTAATAATTTCTGTTTGTAAGAGATTCTTTCTTTAACTGAGTAGATACATTTATCAAATCGGCTCAATCCTCCTTACATTGATAGACAAATCTGTCCACTTTTCTTCCCCGTCTTTCAGAGTTTGCGCAGCCATGTTAAAATTTGATGCGTAGAATGTTCTGTCTATCCATCTTCCCGGAACAGTTGGATCTTTATGGTGGAATGTGAATTGGCTTTTGTTAAGTACAGTATTTAGTATGGCTGCTATTTCATCCCACGTGAGTTCGCCCCATTGCATGTCATACCCACCAATTGTTCCCATTGGTGTATTGTGCATAATCAAATCTTGACTTCTTTTAGAGTCTTCCGTAGAAGTGGTTGCGAACACCGGTTTGTAACTATCCGGTGCTCTTATAACAACGTTGTCTATTTTGAATTGTTCCTGTTTCATATCTTCTCCTTTATGCTAACTCAAATGGGTTCTTCCCGTTTCGATTTCTTCTCATTTCAGCTTCACTGATAATAATATCTAACAATTTTCTGCCAGATGCATTAACTGTAACATTATAGGTATTTCCATCTCCCTGTCCTTTTCCTGATTCTTCCCGGACAATCTGACGCAACAGGCTCTCCGGTGCTTCCAGGTTATTGCCTTTTTTCTGGTCACCTAATACCGCAAGAAATTCACTCCGCGGTGGAATAACTGCACCACTGGCCAGATATGGGATAGTTCCGATACGTGGAAATGTTGCATGAAATCCGATAGTCTTTGAACCAAACGGTGTTGGAACAGTCCAAGGCCCGAAAGAGAAAGCAGATTCAATTCCGCCAATTGCATTATTAATCATTCCAACTGCATTATTAACAATGCTGATTGCCTGATTAATCGGAGCTTTAATGAAATCCACGATGCCTTCAAATGCAGATTTGACTGCATCTCTGGCAGCATTAAACTTATTAGTGATAGCATTTTTTATCGCTTCTACTTTATTAGAAACAAATGTAGTTACGTTTTCCCATACTTGAGATGTTTTATTCTTTACGCTATCCCACACGCTCGCAACTTTTGTTTTAATTGCATTAAATACTGTGCTGGCTGTGGATTTAAGAGAGTTCCAAAGGCCAGAAAGTGTCTTTTTGATTGCGTTCCAGATTGTTGAAGTTAATGCTTTAATCGCATTCCAAGCAGTGCTGATGATGCTCTTTATTATGTTCAACGCGCCTTTTGTTACGGTTTTAATTATCTCCCACGCACCCGACACAACATCTTTGATAAAATTCCATGCTCCATCCGCAATCTCTTTTATTCCCTGCCAAGCCAGTTCCCAGTCTCCCGTGAAAACGCCGACAAGAAAATCAATAATTCCACTCAGTGTATCTGCTACATCACCAATTATTTTGATTAATGATTTTATAACTTTTATTACTACGGTGCCTACAACGTTAATTATTTCTGCCACGACCGGAAGTAAATTCGCGATTATCCAGTTAATTAAAGGCACTAACACCGACTCCCACAGAAGCTTCAGAGAATCAATGAGTTTTCCGAGGAATGTTTCTATCTTTAAAATCGCGTCCCCTAATGGTCCCTCTAACAGCCCTTTGATTTGTTCCGCCAGTCCTTGTAGCATCGGAAGAATGTATGTGTTATATCCGGTTATCAGAGTTTCAAATATGCTTGATAATCCATCTGCTATAGAATCAAAGAACGGTTTTACATGTTCATCGTATAACCTCGATATTGCGTCACTAAGATTCTGAACAACTGTCAGGACTCCACTCGTGACAGTTTCTATTACTCCGAGACTGCCTTCAATCGCTGACTTCAGAATGTCTTTGTTGTCGATAAAAGGCTGCGCAATCATATTCAGGATATCTCTGCCAAGTTTTGCAGCCGTTTCTGTAAGAACCATTCCAATTTCAGCAAAGATTCCGATTAAATCGGCAGTAATCTGCTGCGCAGTTTCTCCGCCGAAAACTGAGAAAACATCGGCGAAAGCAACTGCAAGATTTCCTGCGATCTGTGAAATTTCAGCGCCGATGTTGAACATATCTATCAGATAATTCTTTATTCTTTGCGTGTTCTGCTTTAAAAACTTTTCAATTCCGCCTATAATGTTTTGCGCAATTGTTAATCCGATTCTGGCAAACGAGCCGGCAATTTGTCCAATTGCATATGCATATGAATCAAAAAAATTATTTGCTGCTTTGGTAACTTCCGGATCAGTGAAGATATCCTTTAAAGATTTCCATATGGAATCAAGATCCTTTTTTATTCCGTCAAAAATCGGCTCGTAATCTCCTAACCCATCCCAGAATCCTTTTGCGATTAACTTAGCCAGCTGTTTAAATCTGTCAATTATCTTCTTTAGTGGTTTCGACATTTTGTCAAGAACTGTCTCACCCTCTGCCAACTTTCCGTAATCAACATTTTGTACAGCATCTTTCATCTGATCTGGAAGTCCGCCGGTTGCGCCCGGCGCTTTTGATGATGAATCCGTACTTTTGTCCGTTGAATAATTATTTATTTCATCTAAAGGGCTAAGATATCCCTTTGCTGCTTTAGTAGCTTTCTTAGTTGCGTCCGCTGTATCATTTGTTGCATCTGCCAGCTTTTCGGCATTGTCGGCTGCATCTCCGTATTGGTCGGCTGTATCAGCTATCGCATCTGTTCCGGCAAGACCTGCGCCACTTGCACTTGTCTGGCCAGATGATTTCTTTCCGGTGATTAACTCCGTAAATGATTTGAAGGCATTTGCTAGAGTTGCCAGTTTGCCTAGCAAGATATTAATAACTTTCAGAACAGGAGTGAAGAGATTGATTAACCCCTGTCCAACTGTTGCCTTGAGAGATTGCAGCTGTAACTGCATCACTCGCACTTGGTTCGCCCAGCTATCAGAAGTACGGATAAAGTCTCCAGATGCGGCTGATAACTGTTTCTGCACAAAAGCCAGACGAAGAGCCACTTTCTCCTGTTCGGTCATAGCAGATGTGGTTTTTCCGTAGCCATTAGCCAGTGCGTACTGGTCGAGTGCCGACTGGCTCATTACCACGCCAAGATCCTTGAGTGTTTCCGTTTCACCAGTAAATACGGATTTCAGCTTGATGTAAGCTAAGTCCTGACTGATATTATAAAATGATGCTACATCACCAGTCAGCTGCGTCAGAGCCGTTGACATATCATAAGCCTGTGCTTCAGAGAAACCGAATGACTTAGACATTGCTCCGAACGTACCGACATACTGTTTTGCCATGGTTTCTGACAGTCCGGCAGAAGTCATGGCGTTCTTTGCAAATTCATTTACTTTGTCGGACATGGTGGTAAATGTAACATCGACCACGTTTTGAACTTCTGCCAGGTTAGAGCCGAGTTCCAGGCATTCTTTCCCAAGCTGGGCCAGTTTCCCAATTGCGAATGCTCCGCCAATCAGTATGCCTATTTTTTTTACTACGCTGCCAAGTCCGTTAAAAGACTGTCTGATTGCTGATACGCCGTTTTGCACACCTGATGTGTCCATTCTGGTATCAATAATGACTGAGCCATCAGCAGCCATGTGTCCACCTCCTAACTATTTGAGGTTCAACATCTCATTCAGCGCATCCTTGTACGCTTGCTCTTCATCGCTGAGACGTGTTTTTATATCAATGATGTTTTTATTTTCCTGATAGAATTTCTTTTCCCACTTATCTAGTTTTTCACCCTTTGTTTTTTTTGAACGGATTCCAACGACCGTATTAAACAAGCATTCGCCGGATTCCATGAAATATCCGAAAAACGTCCACCAGTGCATATAAGGCACTGCTCTGATTTCTTTTCCGGCAACCTTGTTTACTGCTGGTACAATCATATCTCCGTCCTGTTCCCAGTCCATCAAGCGGGGTTTTGGCTTATTCGGACTATCATCAATTTGACCGCAGTCGATAAACTCGCAGGCTTTCTGGCAAGCTTCTGTAAGATGTTCTGGGGGTATACTTTGCCAGTCCTCAAATAGAATCTGTAACATAACTACTGCTTTTGCTTGTTCGTCTAATTCTGGGTCGTTCATGGCAACCAGAATATCAATAATTACTCGAAAATCTGTCCTGATAGAAAAATCCACCCCACTGATATTTAGTGAGGTGGGTAACTCATAGGCGGTCATTTTATATACTTCTCCGTGTACTTATTAGCTGCTGCCTGCATTTTCTTCTTTCTCTTTTCAATTACCGGTGCAATTGCTTCTACAATTTTATCCAGAACAATGTAAACGAAAACCTGACCATTTCCAAATACAGTAGTTGCTGTGATTGGCTCTTTAAACAGGTCTTTTGATGCTTCATATCCGAGCAGATAGTTGATTTTATCTTCAATCTGTTTATTCAGTTCAGCCATTTCTTTACCTGATGTGGCTTTCTGAATAGAATCTTCGAACTGTTTAAAGTATTCTATTACTTCTTCCGCACGTGCTGCGACATTGATATCGGTTGGATTAAGCTTGAAAGAAGAAAAAACTTCGTCTTCGTTATTCGTGAATGTGAAATTAAGGATTCCATCATCAATGTTTGTGTTAATTGTTTTTGCCATTTTCTACGCCCTCCTAAAAATTATTCGCTGTCAGCTGTAAATGTACCGGAACTGATATCAAATTTTCCTTTTACTCGTTCACCGGTATAATTGACGGTAAATGGAATCTGATAGCCGGATGTATCACCGCCGTAGGAGGTCGGCACAACGTAGCAGTCCTGCTGATATGCTTCATATTTTCCTGCTGTGGCTTCTGTCCAAAGATGAACCTCAACTGCTTTTGTTTTGAGGTTGTCGTCTTTGAGACGTCCATCTACAATCTTCTGTAATGCTGTGAACAGGTCAGAAGTAGTGTCTGCATAGAACGGATCAGCGTCAGAAGAAACTTCGTAGCCGTTGTGTTTGAATGTGGATTCTCCGAGAATGTTCTTAGATGTTTCAGTGTCTGGATTGAGTTCGACATTGTACTCTTCCAGGTCTTTTCCAAGACGCTCATATTTTGATGTCAGTCCTCCACAAAGAGAACCTGCATCAATATAATGAGCCATGTATTTACGGTCAATCTTGCCTGTAACTGCCATAGAAATGTCCTTTCTGCCTATAACTTTTAAAAGGCTGTGTAGGTTAGCGACTATCTTCTATTGATAGCCGGTTGCTGTTTGCTATATTACTTCGTAAGTGTTTTCATAGCGTACCGATAATGGTAATAACCAGTCCTGCACGCCGTTCTCCTGCGGCTCTAATCCGTATGAATTATCACGTGTGATACGTTTTATCACTCGTCCCTGTGAAAGCTCTGGAAACGCATTTAAACGTGTCTCAGAGCCGTTTATAATAACTGGTTCCCGACACATCCATTTGCCGAGATTGTCAAGAAACTTCTGAACAGATAACTTCTGTCTCTCCTTGTCGGATGCTGTTCGGTATACCACATAAAATGGATACTGGCATACTTGATGCATCACGCCACAGACGTCTTCTTTTTCTGAGTAAACCAAAGCACCGTTGTCTGCCGAGAACGCAATCCCCGATTCTTTGCCAAGTTCCTCAAATTTGATTGTTTCATTTTCGTACAGTCCCGGATACTGGTTCAGAAGTGCTTTCATGGCATCTGTCAGAATCTCATATCCGGTTGCGTCTTTGCCAATTGGCTTATCTGCCATGTCGTCTACCTCCTGCTTGTGCTTTTACTTTGCGAATCCACGTACTGCCGTATTGTCGTTTTGCGGCATCAAACCAATGGGCTTGTGCCCGTGGATGAGCCTGTTTGGTGTATTCAAGATTTTCCTTTGCGGCTGTCTGACCAGAAAACTGACTGACAAGGACTTTCTTCGCATACTGCCGAGCGTAAGGGCTTCCAGTCAGCTCGTCCACCATCGTTTTTCCCATGTAAAGAAATCTGCCATAAGGTTCTGCCGCCGCACAAACAAAGCCTGTGCCTTGCATAGAGGAACTTCTTGCCCTTGTCTTATTGATAAAGTCTCCTGAAATCATCGGCATAAACGGAACCATACTGTCCATGACCATTCCATCAAGGAGATACTGAGCTTCTTGATACTGTCTGGAGAACCTGTCCATATTCAGTTTAATTTTCATATCTCCATCAACTACGGAGAATCCTTTGAAATGATGAATCTTGCTCATATTACTTACCTAGAATTTCAAAGTGAGGAATCAGTGTATACGGGCCGCCCACACTGGTAATCTTGAACACGTTATCTTTGTTCTCGTTCATGTACTGATAGAATCCATTTCGGTAATCGCCATCGGTTACTATTCCACCAGTCCACTCACCCTCCCAGAAGAACGATTCATCTGAGAATGTGATAGTATCCTCCAGAGCGTTGTTAATCTGTCTTTTCCACTCTTTAACTGGCACCCATGGGAGAATCTTGCCATCTTTATCAGTAATGGTTATATCACCGTTCTGGACGGTATATTGGATGTGTAACTGTGCGTTGTCTGTTGCGTCTGGCCCGTACTTCTTAAGGATTGCTCCCTTATCGGTAATGAGGTCAATGCCGGATAAAACATGAGGGTACCAGTACGCATCTCCAGTCGTGGCACTTTCGTAGTAATTAAAAAGTGTAATTTTAGATGAATACATGATACCCTCTCCTTAATTATTCTTTCTGCACTGTCTGTTTAATAACCTGATTCACACCAGTGGCCGACAATCCATTAAACATACCGACCGCAACTGCTGTGATATAATCCGTTGCCGGGAAATCTGGGATAACTCCCATTCCGACTGCTCCGAGAATTCCACCAATAACCGCCATGATTACTGGAATCCATTCATCAGAGATTCTTTTTGATGCTTTGCAACCCATTCCTACGATGTAACAGATCATAACGATTGCTACGCATGAACCCAATGTTGATATATCCATTATTTTTCACCTCACATTAATTTAAGTTCATTGAATACTTTAAAAATTTTCGGTGACTGAATAGCAAACCAATCAACCGTAGTTTCGTCATGTCCGAACTGCTCTGTATGTTGCCAGTTGCACTGCAATCCGCTTTCCGACAAGAACGCATGAATAATTTCATGTCTCAACTGCTTTTTCTGCAAGGAATCAAAATCGCCAACGTTATTTGCATTGTCTGTTCTGATAACAATTTCTTTTGATGTATTGTCTGTGTAGCCATCAATATCTGCATTTTTAAGTTCTTTCGGAATGATTTTGTAAACCGTTCCGAGAACATTAATATTACATTCCTGCATATAAAATCGGTATCCCTTCATCCGTCCTTACTCCCATCAACAGCGGTAAAGCTGTTTTGATGAGTAAATCATTTGTTTTCTGTGTATCTCCAGCAACACTGTATACTGCACTCCATTCCTTCGCACTTGCTCCAATCTGCTGAGGTGTTGCGTAAGAGATGGATTCATTGCCAGATGATACAGAGGTTACAATGCCTGTCGTGCTACCACCGGACCCGATTGCGGTTGACGTACCGCTCACAGCGGCATTGGTAGCATTCTTTTCAGCAAGCTCAATCTGATACATTAATTCAGCTAATGAACAGACCGCCTTTTTGATACGCTTCTGTGAGCGTTCATTTTCCGGCAGCCCGTCCACCAACCTATCAAACGTCATTGTGTCCACAAAATCACTGGCTCTTTCCGCCAGACGTGAAAAGTCGGTTTCCGGCACGACCGAACCGAAGTATGAAGTTGTGTAAAATTCATAATCTGCATAAGCCATGCCAGTTACCTCCTACATTTATGATTTCGCTGTTACGCTTGTACTTCCGGCGTTCAGTGCCTTGTATGTTCCATCGCACTCAACCACTGTAATCTTCTGTCCGGTTGCTGCCTTAATGTCAGCTTTTCCGTCCCATGTAGTCCAGTTTCTGAGATTCTGTCCATATCCGACAGTTACTGCTTCTGCTGCAACTTTGTATTTATATACGTTGTTGGCATTTTCCTTAGCCGGATTTACAGTGATTTTTGTATCGCCACTTGCTGTTCCAGCCGCAGATGTTACTGTCAAAGTGCCAAGCGTTGGTGTTTCATCAATGGTGATTACTGCGATTGCATCAATGTATTCTGCAAAAAGAGTCAGTCCCATAACTGCGAACGCTTCGGACACTGCTGTGTGGTAGTTACCCTGTGTATGGAATCCGATCAGGTTTGTTTCGCCGGAAACGGTATACACCAGACCAGCTCTCGCAAAGTCAGATTCATTCGGGTCTACATAGTAAAGCACGATGTTCTCAACGGGGGTGGCAATAACCTGTCCTCTCGGGATTTCGCTGTCAGACAGTAAGAAGATTGTGTTAAATCCCATGAAGTCCTTCATATACTGGAATCCGAACTGGTTCTGAATAGTGATCTCGGCTGCTCCGAGGTATTCATATACGTCCAGAATGTTCACAAATCCAACAACACCAGTCACATTTCTGTGCATCTGTTTGAATTTGTTCTCAACACGACCCTTAGCCATTGCCAGAGCCATCTGGAATGTTGTTTCTGTGGAAGTAAGTGTACCGGTTTTTAGATAGTCGTAGAATCTGCCGGTAACATTGGTCTGAAGTTGGAAAAGGAATTCATCATCGGTCATCTGAACGGCGTTCTCATAACCGTGATCTTTAATCGCTTCGATAGATACAGCCTTTGCGTACTTCTCAATGGTCATTTCTGCATAAGGCTTTTCTTTTACAGCGAATTTGCTGTAAGGGATTTCTTCGCCCTCTTTAACATTTCCATCCTGCAATGTGCCTTCTGCGTATTTTGATTTAAGAACCGCTCCGGGTGTCTTTTTGATAGGTCTCATGATGCCCAGAATATCACGTAAGTGCTGCCAGTTTCTTTCGAATCTGGTTACAAAGTCAATCTCACGCGCTGTGACCTGAATATCATTACTCATAATAAGATTAGCTTTTGCTGCCATATAAAAAATCCTTTCTACCCATAACTATTAAGGTATTGGGTTAGCGGCTATACTCTGGTGTATAGTCGGTGTAAAAATCACTGGAATAACTGGATATTCTGAGCAATTGCAGCCTGTCTTTCGGACGGGTCTTTAATTGCTTCGATATCTTTCTTAGTCATACTTCCCGGTGTCTGCTGCTGTCCAACGCGAGTGGTAAATCTTGCCTGGTTCTGCTGAGCCTGCTGCTGAGATTCATCCACAAAAGCGGATGCGTCAGACTGTTTCATCTGTTCAATCAGGTCGTTCAGCCCAAGGATTTTACCATCTTTCAGCTTAAGACCTGCTTCTTTGATGTCTGCCATGACTGATTTCTTTGCCGCTTCGCTTGAAAATTTAACATCATCGAGTGCCGCTTTGAGTGCATCTGAAAAATCACGGTCGTAGATTTTTGCATTAAACTCTTTTTCTGCATCCTCGGCTTTTTTCTTCCATTCAGCAAGCTCTGTCTGAATGTTCGCCGGGTCGATACCATCAAAGCCTTTTAAGGTTTCCTCTGCTGTCTCAGCACGTTCTTTCCAGTCATCACGTTCACCCTCGACTTTCGACAGAGTTTTCGCTACTTCTTTTGCGTTCTTATAATGCTCAGAGAGTGCTTTCTTCACATCTGCCTGCTTATCTTCCGGGATTTCAATTCCAAATGATTTTAATGTGTCAATAAGTTTCTGCATAACATCCTCCTGGTCGTGTTTATTGACCTGCCGCCGCAGGTAAATGGATTAAGCCAGTTAGACCACTGGCAGGGTAACTGTGGCTATTGGATTCGAACCAATGAATGAGTGTTCCTCTCCCGGAGTCAAAGTCCGGTGCCTTACCGCTTGGCGAAGCCACATTGAAGTGCCTTTTTGGACTAAACATTAGTCTACAGGATAAGACATAACCTTTACAGCATCATGATGTTGTGATTCAGCCAAATCATAGACCGCCTGCAAGCAAACAGCATAATTTTAACCAAATCAAAGCGGAACTTCCAGAGTCGAACTGGAAAACTTGTATCTATAGATATTCGCTCTATAGCCGATAGGTTCCACATAACCCGGATTCCCGGGTTAGCAAGGTATTTAACGTGTTATGCCTACCACGAGTTGTTTCGGATATTTATTTCTTTTTTTAAGAAAAGTATGAATAACAAAAACCTTAATCAAGGAGGTATGCCATCTTGTGTGCCAGACGGCAAATACGCACGACAGGACTCGAACCTGTTTAACTTTCCATTAAAGCGTGCGCACCAGCTACTAAATTAAAGAAAGGAGGATTAAAACGAAAATGTTAAAACAACCGTTGTGCTTCCTGCTGCACAATTACATTATAACAGATTTATTTTAACTACCTCTCTACCACTTTTTGCGTTTTTAGAGCATATCCCGAAGTTTTTCCACGTATCTCTTGACAAGATCACGTTCTTCCCGGCACTCTGCATCCTTGGACATATCGCTCATTTCTGTTGTAAGTTCGTCCAGATGTTCTTCCAGAGCGGCAAGCATCTTCCTCTTGCAGTCCTCAGACTTGCCGGAACGATAGCTCTGTTTCTGCGTCATATAATCATCGTAAGCGTCTCGCCCGTCAGAACGGCTGTAATGCCCTCTTACATAATGTTCACCGCGCCTGGCATAAGAACTACCTCTGTCGTAATCTGGCATCATTCTGCCGTCATTTGCGCTGTATCTCCCCATACTGTCACGTTTTCTTCCACGTTCGCTGTAATCGTCATTGTAGTCGCCACGCATCTCATCAAGGACAGCGTTGTAATACTCCGCTTTCTTATCCCAGTACTGCGTGTTCTTGATATCTTTGTACATATCAATCAGCTTATATGTCATTTCCAGATTTCCAGTGGTCAGTCCATTATCAGCGATTTTAGACAGTTCGTCTTCAATTCTTGCACATAAGTCTTTAATGTCTCTCATAATCACACCTCCTACGCTTCTCTGGTTACGACAATGTTTGCGTTCGCAACAGAAACAGCCTGATCGCTTGTATTCTCTACTGCGATGTTAACGCAACATCCACGAGGTACATCAATATAGATGCCAGAGGACACATTATTATACTGATCTACTGCTGCCGGTGTGGAAATCATCTGAGAAGATAATACAGGTTCGCCAGAGATTGCGATAGCCAGAGAAATAGCTCCGACAGTACCGCCTGTTGGAATTGCGATATTGCCAGAAAAATCCACGAAAAATCTTGCTTTACACTGGTTAGTAAGCCCTCTCAGGGTAATGATTCCGCTTCCCTCTCTGTGCTGAATACAGTTAGAACCTTTGACTGCTGTGTTTGAAAATACTACGTTTCCATTTGCTGCTACAGTCTGAGCAGCTACATTTGTAAATTCTGCCATAAAAATACTCCTTTTCATATCACAAAAGGACAGGTCTCAGCCTGCCCCTCTGTGTAATACGGCATAAGCCGACATAATCATAAAGATTAAGATACTATTATTTACTTTTTAAATATTCCGGTATGCTCATTCTTGGAAGCTGATGTTTCCCTACGGACTCTTTTCCGAAAAGGCATTCTTCCGGTGTCCATCCCGCTCGATACCTATAACTAAGAACTTCTTTTCCAACACCAAGTTCTTTTGACCACTGCGACAATGTTTGCTTTTTTCCACCATATTCAATAAATGAATTATTACGCTTATTGTTCGCCTGTTCTTCCATCGGTATCCATTTACAATTTGATGGTTCATAATTCCCATTTACGTCTATTCTTTCAAGTGTAAGTCCCTCGGAATATCCGTTTAAATACGCCCATTCTCTAAAGCTCCAAAAATCAAGCCATTCATCACACATTTTTATTCCTCTTCCGCCATAATTTTTATAGCTGGGAGTATTTTTATTGTAACATCTTGATTTTATGGAACTCCACTTTTTATAAAACTTTCCTGTAGACTCTCCATGACAAGACCTTGTTTTTTTTGCATAATAGCTTCTAAGACATCCACAAGAAGTACTTGTACCTCTTTCAAGATTATATTGATAGCATTCAACATATTTTCCACATTCGCAGCGGCAAAGCCATAATGTGTTTCTATTTTTTTTGCCTACTATTTTTACAACCTTTAAATTTCCAAATACCATACCTGTTAAGTCTTTGGCTTTGTGCCTACAGCCGCAACTCGTTATATGTCCGTTTCTTAAACCTTTTCCGCTTTTTACTACGATTTTCCCACAATCACACTTACATTTCCAAGAATGATAACCTTTTTCACTCTTTCCTGCGTATTCCAACACTGTAAGCATGCCAAATTTTTCACCAGATAAATCTTTTATTGCCATGTACCTAACCTCCTTCTTTTTTTATATTATATCAGAAATTAGGTACATAAACAATTCTAATTTTTCTGTCAAAAAAAATTAACAATTACAATTTCCATTGCATCCGCATCCAGAATATGGATATGGAGCCGGGACTACGTAGGATGGCACAGGCATAGGATTTATCCTACGAATCAGTTCTGCTGTCTGCGCTTCCTGGTTTGCCGCAATGTAAGCATTCTGTGCGGACTGAGAAGCCGCCAGTTTAAGTGCCTGATTCTCTGCTCTAAGGTCTGCTGTCTCTTTCTGGCAAAGATAATCAAGAATGGCACGGGTGTTGCTGTTCTGATTGTCCAGAATATCTCTGGTGTTGTTGTTCATTGAGTTCTGGATTGCACAAGTACTGGTAGCCATATCATATCTGATCTGAGCCTGTCCCTCCCTGTTGTCGCAGCAACACTGAGCTAGCTGTGCCTGCAAAGCATTTGTGTTCTGCATATTTGCTACAGTGTCAGCGTTAATAGCCTGCTGGATGCCGAAGCCAGTCTGCATGATGTTTGTGTTGATTCCGTTAAATCCGGTAAGCATACCATTGTTCATGGCATAGAAGCCATCACACAGGCCGCTATTGATTCCGTCAAGCTTGCTGATCACTGCGGAATTGTCGAATCCTCTCTGAATATCTGCCTGAGTAGCTGCCGTGGCTGTATATCCGCCGCCGTTGCCATTATTGCCCCAGCCGTTGTTTCCCCATCCGAAGAAAGCAAAAATGAATAAAACAATAATCCACCAGCTACCATCTCCACCAAACATGCCGTCATTATTTCTACCGTTTCCAGTAGCAGCGGCAATATCTGCTAAACTATAATTTCCATCCATAGTTATAATCTCCTTTTTGTATATTTACATCAATCTGGCCAGATTGTAATGTACTATTTCATTCCTTTTAGCATGTGTTGGAATTGCCCTGCCATCTGCTGAACCTGATTAAGTTGCTGTTGGGAAATCTTCCCAGACTGTAACATCTTCTCAACTTCTGCTTTCGGGTCTCCCTTAAAATTCTGTTTAAACTGCATAAACTGCTGTATCATCTGCATTGGTCCGTTTCCCTGTGGCATCCCACCACCGAGGGCATTGAATAATGGATTACTCATCTGCGTTTCCTCCCTTGGTCGCTGATTCCTGTGCGGTATTAGCCCTAACAGGCTCAGAAAAAGAATTTAATCGGTTTATGATAGCTTCGTATTTGGCCTTTAAATCGTCGTATTCCTGTCTGGTGACGTATTTGTCCATGTTCTGAACAGGCTGTTTAGGCGGCATCTGAGAGCCTATCTCGTGGTATTCAAATGTCCGCAGTGGCTGTGGCATACCGGATACATCTGTGGATTTTATATAAAATTTCTCTGATTCTGAATCCATCAGTAAAACGCTTGTCCCGGGTGCTACCAGATAGGATTTTGCGCCTACTTCGCCAGATACCCACAGGATTCCATTGTTGTTCTGTTGGGGTTGCTGTACTGGTTGAGTTGGCATCTGGACAGGCTGTTGCTGGAACTGATTCATCTGTCCCGGAATGCCAAAGCTACATTGGTAAGGATTGTTGTATAATGCCATCTTATGCACCACCTTTCTGGTTATATTTTTGCATAAAAAAAGAACCGGAAACAGTTCGTTTCTGGCTCTAATTAGTATCCAAAAAGTATCAGCATACTTTAATTATTTTATTGTTCACCCGGCGGCTTAACCGTTTTGCCGTAGATATGCTCACATTCATCTGTTCAGCGCAGTATTCAAGAGTGCACTCCTGACATCTCAGCCGGAACAATCTTTCTTCATCCGGTGTGAAATTACACTCTATCAAGAACCTGTCTATATCTTTTTTCGTGAACACATATAATTTCATGAGCATACCCCTTACTAATGCTAACGTTGATTCTGTGCAAGATAATTTGTAAGCTTCTGTTTTGTTTTTTTTAATTCTTCTACATTATTCCCACTAATCTGGCTGTCCAGCATGGTTGACAACACTTCCAGAATTAATGAATCTCGTTCCGCAATTCTCCGAAGACTTTCATAATCTCGTCTATCATGTTCTTCCAGTGTCTCTACTCGTTTATTAAGTCGAAACGCCGGAGTAATCCACTTAAAGATTACAGCCGCTGCCCCTCCGACAATAGACACCCCTCCGCAGATAGAAAGGAAAATCTGTACAAATTCTGATATGCTCATTTAGCTACTCCTTTTCCCAGTAGTATACCGGGATCTCATTACCACTATCCCATGTATCGTAATATTTGCCCTCTTGTACCGTCACTACATGACCATCTATGCAGAGAATGTACGTGCCTGTCGGATGGTCCGTGCAAAAATCATCGACTGTATAGATATAACGTTCTGATTGTTCAATTAGTTTGCGTCTGTATCCACGTTTATAGAGGTACGCTCCCCAGACATAATTAGCTGATGGCATATCTGACAGAGCACATGCCTGTATCATTAATCCGGCGAATACCGTTTCCCAGTCGAAGCCAGTTGCTTTGCATATCGCTCGGACAACGCAATCTCCTGTTCTCTTATCCTTAACAGGATTCGGATTATAATATTCCCATCTGTCCATCAGTCAATCCCCTTTGCTGTTTTATATCGTTTTGCCGCTCCTCTGGCTTTTGCGGCATTCTGGCGGCTCCATTTAGCAATCATAATCCGGTCTTGCAGTTCCCTCAGGTCGTTCTGCTTGCAGTAATCTTTATATGCAGCATTTTGTTTCTGCAAAAGATAAGACTTCCGGTCAAGGTCTTGCTGTAATGCGAATTTTGCCTGTTCGTCCTTGCAGTTATCAACCGCCGCTTGCATTCCAAGGACTTCTCGTTTCGTCTTGCGGATTCTTCGCTCGTAAGTACGCTGCCGTTGTTCTTTTTCATACTGCTTTCCCTTGTCAGCTTTGTTCTGTGCCGATAGTTCTGCGTAAGGATTAAATTCCCCGTCACTTGCCCCAAAACTATGCCGACAGTTGACCCCTGACAGTCCACTTGCCGTTCCGTATCCGGTCAATGAGAACGGCGGAAATTTCCTACTCTTGCCAGAACGAGAGTATATCTTGCCTTGCCACCATGAGTGATTTCCCGGGTTCTCACCGCCGTCACCTGTTCTGGCTCCCATGTGAGCACTGACCAGAGCTAAATCCCAGTCCATTTCTTCCATGCGTTTGAGGGATATATCTCCAGTAGCCTGAGCCACGCCAGTTCTGACAGAACGTGCTACTGCTGTTTCGATCGTGTCTTTTCTGCCAGATGGATATGTGACCGTAACACCATCACTCACAACGTTATTAACTGCCTCTTTGATGGCTTGCGTATATCCAACTGCCCCAGTCATTACATGATTGTACGCAAGGTCGCACTGCTCAATATAGAGTCTTTGAGCGGCACTTGCAGTCGTTCTTGTGAAGTTCTTCCACTCGCCCATAGTCGCAAGCATATTTCGCTCCATGAGTCTTATCATAGCTGGTGACTGTTCAAGCGGTACAGGGCTTAATCCTGCCGCCTTGTATATCTTATCGTCGTAGTTCATCGCAGTGATTCCGGCATCTTCAAACGCTTCAAGGAGTTCCTGCTGTTCGCGTTTGGTGTATCTGGATAATTCTGCCAGAATGTTCTCTAGTAGCTCACCAGATTCCTGTAGTGTTCTGATTCTCCACGCATCGGCATTGGTCAGAATATAATCCTCACCTCTGCCGATTCTTGCCATCATCCTCGACACGATCTCAGAGATGATATACTGATGCAATTCTTCGGCAATTTGTTCACTGCCCTCTGTTATCTGCTTCAAATATTCTGGACTAAGTATAGTATATCACCTCTTTCGATAAAAGTCGTGGTACATGTTTTGAAAATATGCTAAAATCAACCTATTAAGGAGGTGTCGCAAAAATGTTTCTAAAATTAAAAGTTTATTGTACTTGCGGATGCTGCTATTACATCAGCGAAAAAATTGCTGTAGACAGAATTATCTGCCCGAACTGCGGTGTTGAATATCCGTACTCCGAAAAAGCTATTAAAATGCTTAAAATAGCAGATGAGATTAGTGACGGTGGCGACCCTGTTTTGCCCCATAATTCAAGAATTCGGACGGAAGTTGTAATATCTGAGAATGATACTTATGTACCTCCGTCTGTAGCTGATTTTTGGGCGAAGAATCACAAATAACTTAATTCTGTTACAGGGAGCACAGCAGAAAATGATGTGCTCCACTTTTTTTTACTTAATTCACTAAAGACGGTCACGAAATAGTCTGTTACACGTATTTCCCGCATTTATCTGTATGCCCTCTTTAGTTAATTAGTGATAAATTTACTCATAAGTGTATCGCATAAACTTGAATATGTGCTTGCTTGTTCTCTCGTCATTGCTGTGCCCAATGTAAGCAATCCATAGTTTTTCGTTTCTCTCCAAACTGCTGCAATATTAAATACATTAACCGGAACATCTGTGTATGTATGGTCTGTACTGATAGGAGTATTGTATTCTCCTGTAAAATTTCCGATAACTCCAAAGTTTCCAAGCGTACTTTGGATTACCATTTTTAATGATTGTTTCCCAAAGTCTGCATTTGTTAATGAACCAACACTTACGCCAGTATTGTTATCTGTTTTAAGAGAGAAATATTTATTAGCGGTGATTCCTAACTGAACCGTTGTTTTATTATCGTCTGTTAAAGAACACCCATAGATTGCTTCCGTCTGTGTAATTCCTGCGAGACTGTCAGTATTGTATGCTCCAAGATGGAGATTTTGCTGACTGCCATTAATTTTTACTTTCGCCGCAGTCGTCCAGTAATTTGTACTTGTTGGCAATAATTTCAAACCTTTGTTTGACCACACGTAATCTGAACCAAACACAACATCTTTTTCACCTGTTTTCAGGTTATATCCGCATTCTGAAAGTGACCCACACATAACTGGGATATAAAGATTTCCAATGGAAGACCAGATTCCGTTATTTTTTAATCCGCTGATAAAATCCTGCACAGCAAACATTTGCTCATCGGTAAACTCTCTGCTAAAATTGGAAAGTAGTTTTTTTGTATCACTCGTTATTTCTCGTATAATATCAATTTTACCAATATTATTCGCTGAAAAATCCGCACCATTTAATCTTAAAATCATTCAAAATTCCTCCTTAATACATTTTTGCAACTGCAACTTCTGCCATACGTTTATATCCAATATTGTTCGGGTGGACTTGACCGCAAGTTCCACCGACAGCACCGTACCAATATTTGCTATTATAATCATTGATACCGCTGTCTTCCCACAAATCTATACAGGGAAGAGAGTATTTTCTCGAAATTGCTCTAATCGCTTC
>OGXA01001282.1_pt1 | contig 21033 bp, 16 predicted proteins | sample 1576171 | NCBI WGS metagenome assembly OGXA01 (sample SAMEA3541587, study PRJEB24748) | human gut metagenome | biome: human gut; feature: human-associated habitat; material: faeces | place: China | collected 2012 | reverse complement strand
AACAAAAAACTCACACTTATTATTCCTATTATTACATCAATCACGCTAATCCCTCCTAATAAACAGAACAAGAAATTTTCTTATCTATTTCTTCAACTATATCTTCATTTACTTCATCTCTATAAATTTCATTTTTTATTTCATCTATGATAGTCTTTCCTGTCTCTATTATGCCATACTTGATTGTTCCTAATGTTTTTTGTAATTTTATTTTCTCCAACCTATTCCAGTATTTTGCACGGGAACTGGACGATCTTGCATTATTATATTGAGCTTTAACAACGGCTTTTGCCTTATCTCTTCCAAACAGATAGTCCATTGTACCGGTCTTCGCTTCCGGATGAATAACATTTGATATTTCATTTGTTATCCCGCCAACAACCAAGGTTGTTGTTGCAGACCACAGCCCATTACTTATAGCATGTGTATAATCCAAATCTTCTTTTTTTGAAGGACTTTCTGATCTAATAAGTCTCCTCCAAATTCCACTACACCAGAAGTACCTGCAACCACTAATAACCCCGCACCCGTGCCAGCAACGGCACCAGTAACTGCACCTTTTCCTGCCTCTAATACTACTTTCCCAGGATTAACATCCAAAAGACTGTCTAAAACACTTTTACCTGATTGGACACCATCAATTGTCTGCGAAACCACTTCCCCCAAAGCACCTGCGGCTAAACCAATTACAGCACCGATTACAACTGTAGGTAAATTTCCATCCCTATCTACGAAATCCACCGGATTATTCCAACAATATCCATAGTGATTTAAAGTATATGGTAAGATCACAAAACCTCTTACTTTATCCTCACTGACAAATCGTCCTACACTTGCATCATAACGTCTTGCCTGCGCATAGTAGAGGTCACCTACTTCATCAGTCTGGTAGCCAGTAAAGCCAAAGGTCTGGCTTGTGTTGTTGTAGCTGGTTGAGAGGTTTTCACCAAATTCATCAAATGCAAAACACTCCTGACTTGTTCCGTATATATCTACTAAGTGCATTGGACTACCAAAATCATCCTGTAAGTAGAATTTTTCTACTCCATTTGATTCCATTCCTACTACATTTCCATCCCAATAGTATGTCTGGGATGCACCACCTTCTGACTTTTGAAGAAGGTTATAGTACTGACGTGTCATGTCGATGGTGTAACGGATTTTCTTTTCCGGGTATTCTGGAATGAGACTAGATATCTTTTGTCCCACTCTGTGGCCTAGTCCGTTGTATGTGTAAGTTGCTTTCTTTCTCTGACCATCTACGAGATCAAATGATGCTGTCATCTGGTTCGTTGCATCAAAGGTAAACTCTTTTAATATGTCTGCGCCTGTACTTACTTTCAAAAGATTCCCTCGATTATCATAGGTATAATCTTTTGTCATAGTTCCATCCACTTCAGATAGAAGCTGATTGTTTACATTATATGTATAACTTGTCACAGACTCCATTCTACTTGCATAATTCGCTTTACTTACTCTGTTTCCAAACGCATCATAACTGTATTTACGAAGCAAAGTGTCATTTTGATGCACTTCGGTAAGTCTGTTCAATTCATCATATACATAAGCAAAGTGCCCATTATCCACTTCTGCTCCAACACGATTCTTTATAGCACTTACCTTATTTCCATAGATATCAAAACTATATTTGTAGCTTTCTGCAAATTCGTTTCCTATATGGGAAATTTCATCAACTCTTCCCATTGCATTATAATGATAGTTCGTTTCAATACCATTTGGTAAAATCTTCTTTGTCAAACGTCCTATTTCATCATAAGCATACTGAATTGTTTCTCTTTCTGTATGGAGAGATACTAATTGCATTTCTGTGTTGTAAGAATACTCTGCGCGTTTTCCATTTGGATAGATGACTGCTTTCTTTTCACCCATCAGCCCCCATTCATAGCCTACGGTATCTCCATTCGGTTCTGTAACAGACAAAGCTCTACCTATTGCATCAAGAGTGATTTTTGTAATCCCATTCCAGTCTTTTACTTCATTCAGCCTGCGGAGCGCATCATAAGACATTTCAACAGTCTTCCCATCTGCGTATACGATTTCTTCTATCTTTCCGTGGCTTCCATAAGTAAAGTTTATCGTATAACCATCACGATCAGTCTTAGATGTCATATTTCCATTTTTGTCATACTCGTAACTTTCTACATAACCCAATGGATCAGTTACACTCTTGATTTGACCCATTACATCCCATACAAAGTCTGTATTCTGACTCTCTTCCCCGTTTGCACCGGTACAAAGAGTCTTTACAAGACGATTCATCGCGTCATACTCATAAAAAGTCTCGTTGCCCAAGGCATCCGTTACCTTCATCAGGTTTCCATTTGGCGAATAATCATACGTGGTTTTGTTGCCTTTTTCATCTATAATAGAAGTAAGATTTCCTACTGCATCATAAGTAAATTTCCTTACTCCTTCTACCTGATTTACTATTTCTACAAGTCTATCCAAAGCATCATATTTAAATGATATTTTATCCTCCATGCCATTTGCTCGTGATATCAAATTGCCTTTTAAGTCATACTCATAGATTTCTCCAGAACCATCTGGATTTTTTACACTCTTTACTCTTCCACCTAAGTCATAGGTATAAAACGTCTGCGTTCCATTTGGATGACATACTCTCTCTACTTGCCCCATATTATTATAGAAAAGACTTGTCGTTGCACCCTCTGCATTTGTTCTGCTAATGCGTCTCCCCAAATCATCATATGTATAAGATGTTACATGGTCCATAGCATTTGTTACAGCTACCAGATTCCCATCCCTATCATAAGTTTTTTTTGTTTTAGCTCCACCTGGCTCAATTACTTCTACTAATTGATTTTCCGCATCATAAACATATGCTGTAGTATTTCCTTCTGCATCTGTAACTGATGTTCTGTTTCCTACCGAATCATAGGTATATGTATTTGTTCCACCATTTGGGTATTCTACAAGACTAAGACGATTATCTTCATCATATTTAAATGCCTGTATAGTCCCATCCGGCATGGTTTGTGATGTTATATTCCACATTTTGTCATAACCATACGTCGTGACATGCGCTTCTTTATCAGTTATAGTTTCTATTTTCCCTATCGCATTATAAGTAGACAACGTCCAGAAACCATCAAAATCCTTGATTCCTGTCACCCTGCCAGCTTTATCATAAGTGTATTCTCTCGTATCCCCAAGAGGGTTAATTACTTTTGTAATTTTACCTCTTAAGTCGTATTTGTACTTTGTACTATTGTTATTTACATCCCTTGTTTCAACAACTCGATTTAATTCATCGTAGATGTAATGCACTTCATTTCCGTTTGCTTCTCTAATTGTTGAGATATTTCCCCGTTCATCATATGAAAGCATAGTCTTACTACCATCAACAAATGTCAACTCTACAGGATGCTGCTTCTCATCGTAGGTTATCCATAAACTTTCTTTCATACAATTTTCTGTTGCAATTAATTTTCCTTTTACATCATAATGATTCTTCAAACGTTCTTTTCCGTTCATGCTAACACTAATCAAATTATTATTAGCATCATAGGTAAAATTAATACGTCTCTTTAAAGAATCCACAACCTGAGTAAGATTTCCTCTATTATCATAAGCCATGCGCTGAGTACGTCCTAAACGGTCAGTTTTACTAATGCATTGATTTTTTTCGTTATATAGAAACTTTTCGCTAGTACCATCCTCAAAAACAGTTTCTGTGTTACGATAGTTTTCATCATAGAAATAAGTGGTCTTCACTCCGTTTCGCTCTGTCAGAACAACACAACGTTTTTCATCATCATATAAAAACGACATCATTCCACCATCTGGGAAAAATTGTTTTGTAACACGATATTTCTTGTCATATTCATTTTTTACAGCATGAATTTCTCTTGCATTCACAACCTCAATAATTCTGCCGTTACTTCCATACGTATATGTATAGACTATATCTAATGGAAGTGCCACTTTTTCTAGCATACCGTTTTTATAAGTCAAATCTACACATCTGCCCGTATGATCCTGCACTTTTGTAAGATAACCAGAGCTTTCATCATAAAAATATTCAAAACAACTTTCATTGTCTGTTTTCGCTTTTACTAATTGATTTTTTTCATTATAACTAAAGCTAATTCCTCGTCCATTCCAATTTTCTTGACGAATTAACTTTCCATCTGATTTAAATAACTTTCTTTCTTTTCCAATATTCTCCAGAACATATCCTGTCTCTGTTTTTTTCAAAATTTCTAAAGCAGAAGTATTGCTGTGATAATTTCCATCATTATCTTTTTCATACCGAATAACCTGTCCATCCGCCTGTCGTATTCCAAGAACGCCATCATTTGAATCTTCGATCAGCACTTCATAATTATGCAAAAAACATTTACCAAGAGTTCCAACCCTTGTATAAATCGTATCAAATCAATTGTGACTTGTCAACGAAATTTATCGGAACTTATCGGAATATAACAAATTGTAATGACAAAAAATCAGAAAAAAATGAACAAAATAACATTTTTTTAGTCTACGCACTAGTAACTTCGATATAATTCGTGGTCAATTAGTAGTCAAACAAGGAGCTAAAAATGGAAAGAAAGCACTAGAATGGAGAGATGAACATCCTATTGAGGCGCAGAAGGGTGAACATATCAGAGATTATGCTACAGCTGAGGAACTGATTATCTTGGTAAATATGGAAAGCCAAAATGCCGAACTAATAAAGGAAGGCTTGCCGCAAAGTGAGCGTTTTGCTAAATTGCATAAAATGGCAAGAACACAAATGCAAATATTACTGAAAAATCGAACAAAAGAAAAATTTAAAAAAATGTCAATCCCAATTTGCTCAAAGGGACAACTGAGCAATAAAAAGACAGTCACTTTTCTTTCCAGAATTGTGACTGCCTTTTTTGAACCCTGTCAAACTCTTAACTTAATGACATTGAATTAGTGCTAACCCCTTGACTTTACTGGTTTTCTCTAACTTTGTCCTTATTATAACATCATCATCAGCAAATGGGTGTATACACAAAAAAACCAATATCACACATGGGTCATGTATATGCAGAATCATATTTTCACTAAATGACATTGGATCATGATTAGAATGTATCTCATCCAGTACATCCCTATACCCTTCAATCTCGCGCTCATCATGATTTAGAGGCGCACTGTCGCCGTCAACTATCTGCTTTATACGTGCATCTGTTGTAACAATACCTTCTATCGCGTTAGAACTTTTAACCGACTGTACTCTGGCAATCTTTTCCGGCTCCGTATATATGCTTTTATTGCTTTCCTTACGCGTATCTGATATAGCATTAAATGCAGCAATCGTTGCCGTAAGATTAACTATCTCAGCTGGTAATAAGCCTTCATCTAAAAAAGTATAATCAAATATATGCATTAAAGGGTCAAAATACCTTTTGACGCTCATATCATTTTATTATCATGTCACTCATATTAATCATTTCCTCAGCCACGCAATTTCTTCTTTATACGGAGGTATCGTCTTCTTTGCGGAGCCTTCCTCACACAGCCACGGTGTCTCGAGAATCTTTGGAATATCCGCAAATCTCTCATCGTGCACGAGCCTGTGAAGCGTATCGTAGCCGATTGTGCCATTATCAATATTGGCATGTCTGTCCTTGTGCGCACCGAGCGGATTCATGCTGTCGTTTACATGGAAAACCGCTATCCGGTCAAGGCCCATCACCTTGTCAAATTCTGCAAAAACATCATCATAATGATTTACGATATCATATCCGGCATCATTTACATGGCAGGTATCAAAGCAGACCCTGAGCCTGTCTTTCTTGTTTACGCCATCGAAAATCGCCTTGATTTCCTCAAATGAACGCCCAATCTCGCTGCCTTTTCCTGCCATTGTCTCAAGTGCGATAAATACATCATCATCATTCTGGTTAAGCACCGTATTAAGTCCCTTTATGATCTGTGCTATTCCCGCTTCCGCTCCTGCATTTACGTGGCTTCCCGGGTGCAAAACAAGTATACGGCTTCGCATCGCTGCAGTACGAGCAATCTCTTTTTCCAGAAATTCAACCGCAAGCTCATAAGTCTCCGGTTTTACTGTATTTGCAAGATTTATTATATAAGGTGCATGCACCACAATTTCATCTATTCCGTGCTCATGCGCGTATTCCCAGCCTGCATCTATATTCTCATTACATCATATGATTAAAGGGTCAAAAGGTATTTTCCCCTATCGTATAATAATATACGCTGTATATGCTGCATACATTAGCAGCATGATGATACCCTCGCCTCTTTTTATCTCACGCTTTGTCCATGCCATAATCCACACGATGAGTGAAAATACCACAAGCACTATAATATCTATGATATTTTCCTGTATGAATGCTATCGGGCTGATGGCTGATGCAATTCCGAGCACCATGAGTATGTTGAAAATACATGAGCCGACTGCATTTCCGAGCGCCATATCGACCTCGTTTTTTCTGGCTGCGACTATTGATGTCACAAGCTCCGGAAGCGATGTTCCGATAGATACGATGGTCAGTCCGACGAGTGTCTGGCTCATTCCAAGGTCAATCGCTATGCGGCTTGCACTGTCTACTACGACATCTCCGCCTACTGCGATGCCGACAGCTCCGATTAGTATGAAAATCACTGCTTTTGGCATTGAGATAAGCGGTATCTCATCGACCTCCTCATCTGATGTCTGCCTGTTCTGTTTTAATGTGTGTCTGATAAGGTAGAAAATGTATCCTGCAAAGCAGCCGAGCAGTATTATTCCGTCCACTCTGCCGAGTGTCATGCCGATTGTTCCCATGACCAGAAGTAAAATGGCACATATCATCGAGAATGGAAAATCCCTTTTTAAGGATGCACCGTCCACCACTACCGGTGTCATCAAAGCGCACACACCGATTACTACCATAAGGTTAAATATGTTTGAGCCTGTCACGTTGCTGACTGCAAGCGTATTGTTGTGTGCTATCGATGCTGCTACACTGACCGCAGTTTCAGGAAGCGAGGTTCCCATCGCAACAATTGTCAGTCCAATGATAAGTGACGGCACCTTGAAGCGCTTTGCCACGCTTGAGCTGCCCTCCACGAACAGGTCTGCGCCCTTTACCAAAAACACAAAGCCCACTATGAGGCTAAGCAACACCACTATAAACGGTGCATTATTGATGAAATTTTCCATGTTGATTCCTCCGTTTTTTATTTTTTAAAAGCTTATAATTCCCAGGTGTTCAAGCAATATCTTCACACCTATGAGTATGAGAATGATTCCTCCGGCTATCTCTGATTTCTTTTTATATTTATTGCCGAAAAAGTTTCCGACTATAACACCGATGATTGAAAGCACAAAGGTGGTAAGTCCGATGATTGCAATAGCCCAGTAGATGTTTAAATTGTCATAGGTAAATGCAAACATGATTCCGACTGCCAGCGCATCGATACTTGTCGCAATTGCAAGCAGAAACATCTCCCCCTGGTTGAGCGCCAGGTCTTTTTGTCCGACCGCGTCATCATCCTTTTCCCTGACTGCCTCATAAACCATCTTGCCACCGATAAAGCCTAACAGGATAAATGCTATCCAGTGGTCAATGCTTGTGATGTACTTCTCAAAGCGGATGCCCAGCATATAGCCGATAAACGGCATCAGCGCCTGAAAGCCTCCGAAATACAGACCGATTGTCAGCGCCTGCTTTCTGTTTACCTTTGTCATTCCAAGTCCCTTGCAGATAGATACCGCAAAGGCGTCCATTGACAAACCTACTCCTATAAGCAGGATTTCAATAAATAGTACCATATTTTTCTCCCTTTTGCCTAGTGTGCGGCGATTAATTTCTCTCATATGATTATATGAAATGAGTATATGATAGCTTCACATGTAGCTTCATATGAAAAAATGAGACCCTCGCATGCAGACACGAAACCTTATAAAGCTATGATTATATGGCTTATATAGCTTTATTGTGTGCCGCATACTTGAGTCTCATTCTTTAATGTTTGCCAGGTCTATTGACCGGTCTGTTGACAAACCACGTATATTTAAGAATACGCGAACTACTCCCTCAGAGGTAGTGTGTATTTAATTAATCGCCTTTGCTTTAAAAGACTATAGCAAAAGATATGGTGTATGTCAACGTATTTTACCGCTAATTTTTGTACGGAGAGGCTAACTTTTTAAAATAATAGCAACTATCCGAAACATTTTTTATAAAACAAATTTTATGCAGACTTACAGCGAGAACTAATTTATTCTAAAATTACGGTTGACACGAAAAACAACATGTGATATGTTTACTACGACAGACATAGTATGACACTCGTAGTACGTCACACGTAGTATTGAATAATTTTAACATGCCTGATGTACAAGCTTTCATCTGTGTATCAGGTGTGCCCGGTGAGTTTCCGGATTCACGATCAATTACGTCATAACTCGGTCTTAAATTAATAAAATGATATGAGGTTAAAAATGTATTTTGCCCATCATTTATGATGAAATAAAACACTTGAAACAGGAGGTGAACAATGGTTAATATAAGCAGCGATGTTATCCGCGGATACAACGATACCATCATACTCTACCTGCTTCTCGACAAACCATCCTACGGCTACGAGATTTCAAAGCAGATAAAGCTAATATCCGAGGAAAAATACGTCATAAAAGAAACAACTCTCTATTCTGCATTTACCCGCCTTGAGAAAAACGGTTATATCTCATCATTCTCTTCGAACGACAATGCAAGTGGAAAGCGCCGGACCTACTATCAGATTACGGATGCCGGCAGAGAGTACTACAGGCTCAAATGCGAGGAATGGAAGCTGACGCTTGATGTAGTAAGCAAATTTATACGATTTTAAAGGAGACATTATATGGAAACTATAAAGAATTATCTGGAAAATATGTTTTCGCACCTCCCGAATACCCCCGAGGTGCAAAAAGCCAAATATGAGCTCTATCAGATGATGGAGGATAAATACAACGAATTGATATCTGAGGGCAAATCCGACAACGAAGCCATAGGCATAGTCATATCAGAGTTTGGAAATCTTGACGAGCTAGCCGACTCACTCGGTATCAAGAGCTTCGTGAATCCCAGTCAGGCAATGCCTGCTGCCAAAACACTCTCCCGCGAGACTGCTGCCGCATTCCTCAGGGATTCGGCAAAACAAGCATATCTCACAGCGTTTGGAGTGCTGCTTTGCATCCTCGCAAGCCTTGGACCGATATTCAGCGAATGCATTCCGCGTTCACTCGCTTCACCTGACGCATCTGATGCAATCGGCATTACCTTCCTGTTCCTGTGTGTCGCGGTGGCAGTCGGCTTCTTCATTTTTTCAGGCTCTATCTCATCCAAGTGGAGCTACCTGAAGCAAGAGCCTTACTGCATAGATTTTGAGACGGCAAACTGGGGCATCGAGCGAAAGGAAAGCTACCGCTCCACACATGCGATGCTTTTAACAGTGGGTATCATGCTCTGCATACTCTGCGCAGTGCCGGCAATCATAATCAGCTCACTGAACACCAAGAGCACCTTCGCAGACTCACTTTCAGGCGGACTCGTGCTCGTGTTTATAGCAATCGGTGTATTCATGATAGTATTCACAAACATGAAGAAATCAGGCTTTGACAAGCTTCTTTCCCTGAACGGAGCACAGACTATGGGCGGCAATTTTGCCAATTCACACGATGGCAAGGTGCACTATGAAAACCCTGTTGTGGCTGCAATCATGTCAGTCTACTGGTCAACTGTCACATGCATCTATCTATGCTGGAGCTTTATTACCTTTGACTGGGGTATCACGTGGATTATCTGGCCAATAGCCGCAATCATCAATTCGCTGGTGAAAAACCTGCTCAGCGATAAACATGGAAATTAATGGAAACCAGGACAGTCAAAAATGTGTGTAGCATATTTTGAATAATCACAAAACAAATTATGCAACAAGATAATTCAGAAATGGAGACAAGTCATGAAAAAGAATATATATCTAATAATAATTACAATAATTACCGTGGTCTGCATCATCGCCGGGAGTCTCTACCATATCGGGGGCTTTGCCCTAGGCCTGTTTGACAATCTGATTCCGCACTCAGACAAGTCTCTCGGAAACGTATGCACAGAGGAGCTTTCAGTCGATAAATTTTCAAATCTGGTATTTGATACAACCATATCGAACATCAACGTGAAAACCGGTGACAGCTACATGGTCTCATACAAATGCAACAAGCGTCTGATTCCAAAGATTAAGAGCTCCGGCGATACCCTCACAATATCACAGAGCAAAGGATCCAATTACAGAAGAAACACCACAAGTGAAATCACTGTTACCATTCCTGAGGGCGCCTCATTGAACAAGCTCTCCTTTGATACAGGCGTAGGCGAGGTAAGCCTCGATGCTCTAACCGTCGCCGATGCAGAATTTGACACCGGCGTAGGCGATTTGTATGTCACAGGCTGCAGCTTCGCCACATGTGATGTGGATGGCGGAACCGGCGACCTTAGCTTTGAAAACTGTGTCTTTGATAAGATGGATATCGACGGTGGTACAGGCGATATCACGGTGACATCCTCACAGTCGCTTGACGGCTACATGATGGACCTGGACTCTGGTACAGGCGATATCACAATCAACGGCAATGACTATGATGATGAGTATGAGGTAAATGAGCATGCAAAAAAGCACCTGGTTATTGACTCGGGACTTGGTGATATTGTGGTGAGGTATTAAATTAAGATTTTCACTTTTTATTGTCCATAAACTGTGGCTCCATATATCCGGTTCCTGACATGGACTTGTAGTAGCGGCTTGCGGCCTGCGTGCCGACACGCACCTCGCGGGCCTGCTTCTTAATGGATGCAAATTTCAGAGTCATGAGATCCTTGTTACGGGCCTCCTGACTCTGTATTTTTACGCTCTTGTCCGTGATACTGCGGATATGCTCCTGCATGGTGCGTATCTGCTCCTTGTAGTCCTCTTTGTGACCATTCAGTTCTTCCTTTGTACGTTCAAAAAGCTTCTCAAAGCCTGAGTCTAAATTATTGAGCTGGTCGATGAGCCTGCTCTTTGCCTCAACTACCTCGTCAAAGTCGTCAGGTGTGAGCTGTGGATCCTCGAGCTGGTTCTTCTGCTTGATATCAAGCTCTATTATCCGGTCGAGTACCTGTTCCTTTTTCTCAAGGCTTTGTATCATTATATCTATGTATGTCTGTTCCATGGTGTTCTCCCTGTATTTCCAATTGTTTTAACTATAAGCATCTCTATAATAGCACAAAACGCACAAACAAACTAGCTTCATGCTGCTGTCTCTGCGTTTTGTTTAAGTTAAAAACTCTCTATAATCCCTGTCGGTGATTTATGATACATTTATCTATGACACATGCAGCTTGTTTCCGTTGCATGTGGCCTGCATGACCTCTTTCCACGCGTCACGCATAGTGCGCAGGTGCTCAAGCACCTCCTCAAGAATCTCCTTGTCCTTCTTTATGTTGGCCTCGACAAGGCGTCTGTGAAGATATGTGTATACATTGTTAAAATCCTTTGATACCGGATATTTGTCATCAAGAGTAGATTGGAACTCCTCTATGATACGCTCCACCTTGCGGATGTTTGTGTGAGCCTGCTGGATATCCTCCTTCTCCACTGCCATGATGGCAATATTACAAAATTTGATTGCACCATCATACAGCATGAGTGTAAGCTCTGCCGGTGATGCAGTCATGATTTTGTTGTTTGCATATGCTGCGTATGCTTTATTTTGTAACATAATATACCCTCCCTGGTATCTTTTATGAGAAGTAACTGCTAATTGAGCTCTGTGTGCTGTTGAGCTTGGTCATAGCTGACTCCATCTGAGTAAACTTGTTGTAGTAGTAATCCTCACGATCTGAGATCTTTTTTTCCCATTCTTTAATCGTCTTGGTGTAGTTAGTGTACTCTGTCTTCATCTGCTTGTCATTGTAGATGGTAAATGCTGAGCTCAAATCCGTAGACTTCATCTTGTCACCGATTGCACTATACAGATTAGTTGAAAGCTGCTGCATAAACTGCATTACCGTATCCGGATCATCGTTTATAGCTGCCATGAGCTTATCTGTCTTGCCGGATGTATTGGCGTCATCCTCATCACCATCAATGTGATATGCATTCTGCTCATTCTCCGCTGCATTCAAAAATCCAAGTGTGCTGATTCCAAAGCTTGAGAGCGAGTACTTCTTGCCGCCTATCTCAACTGATGACATCATGGCTGTCTGCATTGCTGTCATTACACTGCCAAGTGTAGAATCCCTGCGAAGCAGAGAGTCCTTAATCTTTGTCTCCCACTTCTCAATCTCTTTATCAGACATCTGATCCTTTTCATCATCCGTGAGCGGCTCGTAGCTTCCTGCTGAATCAGCATTGTATAGCTTCGTCATCTCGTTGATGATGTTGTTGTATTCTGTCAGAAAATCCTTTACCTTATCATATACACCCTGTGTATCTGTGCTGGTTGTAATGCTTATAGCACTGTCTCCGGTCTCAGCAAGTGCCTCGATTGTCAGTCCATTGATTGAATAACTGTTGCTGTCACCTGTATATTTTACACCGTTCAGCTCAATCTCCGAATCCTGTCCTGCGACCTTCTTCACCTGTGAATTGAAAAGTGCCTTATTCTGAAGCGTGTATGCAGTGTTTACCCTGTCGAGCAGGTCGTTTAGCGCCTGTGTATACTCAGACGAATCCTTCTGCTTTGAGGCAAGCTCCTTTACAATATTACTATCTGCTGCTTTTTTTGTGTTGGCCTCTGCGGCCTCCTCCAAAGCGTTTGCTTTATTTACAAAGCCGTCAGTCTCGTTTCCGTTTCCTGCTAAAAGCTGCTCTACGGCTTCCTTTCCATTGCCTGCATAAGCATTCTGAATAGCCTTGGTGAGGCTTGCAACCGAGTACTTGTCATCGCTTCCTAGCACTTCGTCCTTTGAATTCTCAAATGCCTGAACTGACGCAAGAGCCTCATCGTATGAGCTTTTAGTCTTTTCATCCATTGACTTGATGATTGTGTCATACGCTGCTGAAGCTGACTCTATGCCAGTCTTGTTTACGGCATCTGCCGCAATAGTGTACTCGGTCCTTTGTGAAACAGTGATGGAATCAGTTTTATCAGCTGTGCCATCTTCCTTTTGCAGATAGTACTTGCCGTCTGCCTCGTCCTTTTTGTAAGTCTTATCACCGACTTTCAGTGTTGTATCATCGACTACTGTAGGTACTGCTTCAAGCTCCTTGCCATCAGCGTCCGTATAAGCTGTCCTCGTAGATTCTGTCACATCATAGTACGATGTGGTATCCTTGTCCTTATCAGCAACGGCTGCAATATAGTGGCTGTTGTTGTCGCTGTCAATATACTTATAAAGAGTATTACCCTTTGTATCGGTCAGCGTGGTCTTTGTATATGTATCATAGCTGTCACCATTCTTTGAAATCAATGCGCCATCACGAGATGAGCCAAGCTTCTCAAGCAGCTTCAGCTTATCACTATCTCCTGCATTGTTTGCATCCAGCTTCTCATAAATGCCCTGAAGTGTGGCATATGAATAGCCATAATTTACAGCATTCATAAGATTTTTGCTCTGCGCATTCATCTTCGCCGCATCTGTTGTCAGATTGTTGTAGCTTGTAACAGCTGCCTCGATTTTGGCCTTGGTCTCATCGTCTGAAGCTCCATGTAAAGCTGCATACTCATCATATGGATTGGATGAATAAGTACCTGCGGTTGTCTTTTCACCACCATATGCTATTCCCAGGCTATAAAGTGCTGATGCTCCATCTATATTGCTGCCGGTTATGGTAAAATCATTTGCCACGCCTGTCTTTTTTGAGCTGATATAAAATCTCTTGTAGCTTGAATCGTAGTTTGCATCAAGCCCCGCATTCCTGAGCTCCTTTACCACGTCGTTCATGGTAGATGATGCGCTGAGCGTGATGGACTTGGTCTCGTCCCCCATCTTTACCTCAAGCTTGGCATCACCACCTGTGTAACCGAGCTGGGCAAGTGTAGTCTTTTCACTGTCTGCCTTAATTTCTGCTCCGGTCATATATCCGGCCTTTGCCATCTGCTTGATTTTCAGCGACTGTGTGCCGCTTGGTGCACCTGAGCCTGCCTTTACTGTGGCCTTGGTAGTATCAGAAACAGATGTCTTCTTTAAGTTGTATGCTGTAGAAAATCGCAGATTGGAAATATTGCTGTACAAGCTGTACACCTTGGTATTAAGGGATTTCCACGCATCCTGTGTCCACTCAAGCTTGGTCTGCGCCTTCTGATATTTCTCTTTTCTGGTGGTATATGACGATACCATTGCCTTTACAATAGAATCTGTATCCAGGCCTGATGTCATTCCCGATAATCTGATTGCCATGGTGTCCTCCTATCTCTTCTCATCTACCATGAGTCCTGCCATCTCCCAGACCTTCGCTATCATGTCGAGTGTCTTCTCCGGCGGAAACTCCTTGATGACTTCCTTTGTCTTCTTATCAACTATCTTTATTGTCACGCGGTTAGTCTTCTCATGGATGCCGAACACTGCCTCCGACTGGTCAGCCAACGCGCTCTTGTTGATATCATCCACAGCCTTTTTAAGCTGCGTATTCTTCTCGTTCTGCTTTTGTGCAGCAAGCTGTGCCTGTCCCTGCGCTCCGGCATCACCGGCTGAATCACCGCTTGCTTCCTTCGTATTCATCGCCTGAATATTCCTTGCGATGCTGTCAGACACGAGCTGATTGTCCGCACTGGACACCTCTGTCCTGCCCTGTGCCTGTTCCTTTATCTGTGCAGTTGATGTACTTCCCTGATAGACCATTCCTGCACCCTTGATTGCCTCTATTGCCATCTCTAACACCTCCGTGTGAAAATATGTTGCAATTGACTGTTGTTCTTACCCTATTCTAAGAAATATATCGGATGAATTGCGGGAAAGTTTATAGCTTTCTTCTCTTTTTAAGTATAAAGAGATTTTGAAAAATCCCGGCCCACATCAGGATACTTAACTCTATCCTATGACGTGAGCCGGGATGGCTTGTCTCTTTATGCTCTTTGCAATTTAATTTTAATTTAATTTTAATGCTCCAGATTTGCAAACTTCGTGTACTCAGGCAGCCATGCAAGGTTTACGGTACCGATTGGACCGTTACGCTGTTTAGCGATGATGATCTCTGAGATACCCTTGAGCTCGGTGTCCTTGTTGTAGTAGTCGTCACGATAGATGAACATGACGACGTCGGCATCCTGCTCGATGGCTCCTGACTCTCGAAGGTCTGAAAGCATAGGCCTGTGGTCCGGTCGCTGCTCTACGGCTCGTGAGAGCTGTGAGAGTGCCACTACAGGGACTGAAAGCTCTCTGGCGAGTGCCTTAAGTGAACGTGATATGTCTGAGATTTCCTGCTGACGCGATTCTGAGCCTCGTCCTGAGCCTGTCATGAGCTGCAGGTAATCGATGATGACGAGCTTTAAGTCGTGCTCTAGCTTGTATTTACGGCACTTGCTTCGAAGCTCTGATATGCTGATACCCGGAGTGTCGTCTATGATGAGTTCGGAGTCTCCGATGATTCCGGCGCCCTCGACCAGCTTTTCCCAGTCGGCATCAGACAGATTTCCTGTACGCAGTGCCTGCGCATCTACCTTTGATTCGAGTGAGAACAGACGGTTTACGAGCTGCTCCTTCGACATCTCGAGTGAGAATATGGCTGTACACAGATGTGCGTGGAATGCCACATGCTGTGCTATGTTGAGCACGAAGGCTGTCTTTCCCATTGACGGACGGGCTGCCACAAGCACGAGATCTGACGGCTGAAGTCCCGCTGTCCTGTAGTCAAGGTCTATGAAGCCTGTCGGGATTCCTGTTACGGTGCCCTCCTGCTGTGCTGCTTTTTCGATTTTCTCAAGGGCATTCATGACTACAGTACGGATTGGCACGTAGTCACCTGTCTGCCTTGTGGAAAGCAGCTCAAATACATCGTGCTCTGTCTTGTCGAGTACGCTCTCGAGTGATTCCTTGCCGGCGTAGCACTCGTTCTCTATGTCCTCTGTCACATGGATGAGCTTTCGCTTTATGGCATTTTCCTTTACGATATTGGCATAGTACTTGATGTTGGCAGAGGTCGGCACACTGGTGACGAGAGTTCGCACAAAGTCAAGGCTTTGTATTTCCTGCGGCACATCCTTTTCCTTTAAACGGTTCTGGAGTGTAACGAGATCTACAGGCTGACCCTCTGTAAAGAGCTCAACCATGGTCTCAAATATGATGCCGTACTGCTGATGATAAAAATCCTCCTTAAGGAGCATCTCGCTGGCGGTCACTATGGCATCCTTGCTCATAATCATGGAGCCGACCACGGACTGCTCTGCCTCAAGGCTGTTTGGCATTATTCGTTTGATTAATGCTTCTTCCAAGGGGATTCCTCCTATCCTTCAACTACTGATACTGTGAGGTTTGCTGTTACCTTTGGATGAAGCTTGACAGGGACCTCATAGTTGCCAAGTGCTTTGATTGACTCGTTAAGCTGCATCTTTTTCTTGTCGAGCTCTAAGCCGTGCTGCTCCTTTGCCGCAGCCGATATCTCCTTGGTGGAGATGGAGCCGAAGGTCCTGCCGCCCTCACCTGAGCGCAGCTTTACTACTACTTTTGTGCTCTCTACGACCTTTGCGAGTGCAAGTGCACTCTCGTAGTTTTCCTGTGCCACCTTGTCAGCGTGCTGGTTCTGAAGCTTTAAATCATTTAAGTTCTTTGGAGTAGCCTCTACTCCAAGCTTTTTAGGTATGATATTGTTTCTGGCGTAGCCATCACTTACGTTTACTATCTCGCCTTTTTTGCCTAATGGTTTTACGTCCTGTAATAAGATTACTTTCATTCTTCTATGTCTCCTTCTTTTAGCATTTCGTCCAGTGTATCCTGTATCATGCGCTTTGCCTGCACGATAGTGACGCCTGTCAGCTGTGCGCCTGCCACATTTAAGTGTCCGCCACCGCCCAGCTTCTCCATGATTATCTGGACATTTATCTCGTCGATTGAACGAGAGCTGATATAAATCTTGTCATTGTACTCTGTGAGCACAAATGATGCCTTGATTCCTATGATGTTGAGCAGCTCATTTGCTGCCTGTGCACCGACGATTGTCGGGCTCTCCACATTCTCGCTAGGGCATACAGATATAGCAAATGAGCCCCTGTATACCTCTGCATGGCGCACTGCCTCGGCTCTTGCCTTGTAGCATGACATGTCATTTCTAAGCATCTTTCTGACGCGTGTTACCTCTGCACCTGAGCGCTTCAGAAAAGCTGCCGCCTCAAATGTACGCACACCTGTCTTTGTCATAAAGTTGTTGGTGTCAATAAGGATGCCCGCGTAGATGCAGTCGGCCTCTGTCGCATTGATCTTGACTCCGTCGTTGAAGTACTGCAGCACCTCTGCAACCATCTCACACGCACTTGATGCATACGGCTCGATGTATGAGAGTATAGGATTCTCTATTATCTCGCTGCTTTGTCTGTGGTGGTCAAATACGACTATCTTTCCTGTTTTCCTGAGGAGCTCAGGGCACTCTGTATAGCTTGGCCTGTTGGTGTCCACCACCATGACAAGCGTATCCCTGCTCACCATTTCAAGAGCCTCTTCACTGTTTATAAACATATCTGCCGGGTAGCCCTTTGCCTCTGAAAACGTCTCCATGAGAGGTCTGACTGAGCTTGTCGGGTCATTTATGACTATCTGCGCCATCTTGTCGAGATTCTTTGCTGCACAGTATATACCTATGCCTGCCCCGAGTGAGTCTATATCTGTGATGCTGTGGCCCATGATAAGTACGTTCTCACAGGTTTCAATGATCTCCTGGAGCGCCTGTGCCTTGACTCTCGCCTTTACCCTTGTCTTGCTCTCCACCTGCTTTGACTTGCCGCCAAAATACAGGATATCGTCATGATCCTTTATGACTACCTGATCACCGCCTCGTCCGAGGGCCAGGTCTATGGCATTTCGCGCATATACGTAGTTTTCATTATACTTATCGCTCTTTATACCGATTCCGATACTGAGTGTGACCGCCATCTCGTTGCCAACCTTTATGGCCTTCACCTCGTCAAGCACCTTGAACTTGTCCTCCTTCATGCTGTCAAGGTACTTGTACTTGAACACCACGAAGTATTTGTCGTTTTCTATTTTTCTGACAAGACCATCATACTTGGCAAAGTACTGGTTTACACGTCTGTCGATAAGTGCAACGAGCAGTGACCTCTTTACATCCTCTATGCTGTCGAGCGCCTCGTCATAGTTATCGATATACACAAGCGCTGAGACCTGCTTCTGCTCTGTGATTTCTTTCTTGCAGTGATAAAGCTCCGACTCATCAAATACATACAGCGCCGTCAAAAACTGGTCTGCTTCATTTGTGTCGATTATCTCATTTTCCTCTGCGATAGAGTTGAAATATATTCGCTTGACGGACAGTCTGACTATGCTGTCCTCCTCCTCATTTACTATCTTGAAGTCTGTCGGCGCATCACTCTTGGTGAGAAGCTCTCTGGTCACTGTCGGGAAAAGTGTCGTGATGGATTTGTGATAGTTTTTATCCACACCCATACTCTCTGCGAATTTGTCATTTACCCAGAGTATCTTGCCGGAGTACTCAAGCAGGGCATACGGCACCTCAAACTCATTAAGCAGCCTCTTCTGCACCGATGAATACTGTGTTGCAAAGCTTATCAGCTCATTTGCAACGACTGACTTGCTTCTGACATACAAAAACAGCACGAGCGCAAAGTAAAACACTGTAAAGCCTACCATGCCATAGCCAAGCCTTCTGTCATAGCGCAGTGCTATTCCGTCAGCACATATCCACACAAACGTCAGATATAGCGGCCAGCACATGTAGCTTTTCAGCCTGCCCTTGAATTTTATTTTTTTCTTCATTTTACTCTCCTTATCCCCGCTGCGTTGCGCTGATGCTGCCGATGCAACGGTTGCGGTTTCGAGAATGTACTACAAATTAATAGTTACCGGCCACACCTTTGTGCAGCCCGCATCGATTGATATACCTACTAGAGAGTATACCACTTTGTGTGGATTATTCCTAGTACTATATTTATCAGTTATACTCAAATCGTTGCTGTTCACACTGTTAGGTGTGAACCGTAACTTATACTCAGTTATGATTATGAGGAATATATGGCATTTCTGTGTAGCAGAGAGAATCTTAATACAATTCTATGCAATCTAAAAAGCACCGCATATATCTGATATTGATATGATACATGCGATGCTTTTTGTGTGCTCTCATCTTCCGGTATTCATTTTAATTAAATATAATTACTTCTCAGTCTTATCCGCAGCTATCTCTGCAATCGACTTTGTAAGACCTGCAATCCCCTGAATCTCTGATGGGATGATTATCTTTGTAGCCTTGCCGTCTGCTGCCTTGGCAAATGCCTCCAGGCTCTTTATCTGGAGCACTGCGTTATCCGGATTTGCCTCCTTCAACATGCGAAGTCCGTCTGCATTGGCCTGCTGTATCTTGAGGATAGCCTCTGCCTGACCTGCTGCCTCCTGGATTGTTGCCTCCTTCTTTGCCTCTGCGCGAAGGATGGCTGCCTGCTTTTCAGCCTCGGCATCGAGGATGACTGACTCTTTATTTCCCTCTGCAACAAGGATTGTTGATTTTTTCTCACCCTCTGCACGAAGAATGGCCTCTCGTCTCTCACGCTCTGCCTTCATCTGCTTCTCCATGGCATCCTGGATGGCCTTTGGAGGTATGATGTTCTTGAGCTCGACACGGTTTACCTTGATGCCCCATGGATCTGTTGCCACATCGAGTGTTGCGCGCATCTTGGTGTTGATTGTCTCACGGCTGGTGAGTGTCTCATCAAGCTCTAAGTCTCCGATAATGTTACGAAGTGTTGTGGCTGTGAGGTTCTCAATTGCCATGATTGGATTCTCTACTCCGTATGCGTAGAGCTTTGGATCTGTAATCTGGAAATATACTACAGTGTCTATCTGCATTGTTACATTATCCTTTGTGATTACAGGCTGTGGTGGGAAATCTACCACCTGCTCCTTTAAGATGACTCTCTTTGCTATTCTGTCGATAAATGGCACCTTGAGGTGAAGTCCTACGCTCCATGTGGTGAGATATCCTCCCAAACGCTCAATTACCATTGCATGTGCCTGTGGCACGATTTTGATGCAGTTTACCAGTACTATAAGTACGATTACGAGTAACACTGCAAGTGCTATTAATCCTTCCATTTCCGGTTAAGCCTCCTTTACCCTTTTTACAATTAGTTTTACTCCGCTTATCTTTACTACCTCGATAAGCTCGCCTTTTCTTATGACCTGGGTCTCGTCCTGCGGTCTGACTGTCCACTCCTGACCGTTTACAACGGCTTTTCCCGTCTGCTTCATGCTGTCAGCATCCTCGGTGAGCACAGCTCTTTCTCCGACCAGACTGTCCACGTTTGTCTTCACTGTCCTGGAATTGATGTACTTCCCGGCCCATGGCTTTGTGAGAGCTAAAAGCACGACTGAAACGAGTATAAATGCAATTCCCTGAACCACGACATTGCCGCCAAGCAGCGCGATTATAAACGCTACAAATGAGCCTGCCGCAAACCATATGGATGTGAGCCCGACTGTCATAAGCTCAACTAAAACAAAAACTACGGTGGCTGCCAACCAGAAAACAATGTATGTATCCATTTGAACCCTCCCTTTTTATTAGTATTTGTTTTATATTCATTTTATACTATGTAATTTGATTATGCAACAAATATTAATTTTTTAAGCATAAAACGTTTTTAACCTAAAAAATCCCGACCACCATCCGGTAGTCGGGATTTATCATACATTTATCTTATTCGCAAACGTATGGCATAAGAGCGAGATGACGTGCTCTCTTGATTGCTACTGTAAGAGCTCTCTGATGCTTTGCACAGTTTCCTGTGATACGGCGTGGAAGGATTTTTCCTCTCTCAGAGATGTATCTCTTTAATTTGTTTGTATCTTTGTAATCAATGAC
>OGXA01001277.1_pt1 | contig 21106 bp, 21 predicted proteins | sample 1576171 | NCBI WGS metagenome assembly OGXA01 (sample SAMEA3541587, study PRJEB24748) | human gut metagenome | biome: human gut; feature: human-associated habitat; material: faeces | place: China | collected 2012 | reverse complement strand
CATAGATAAAATTAAATTCCTTGATAAGTGCCAGATCATAGGTATAATCCGCCAGCTGTTCATGAATGATTTTAGAAAAGCTGTGTCCCAGTTTTTCTCCGATTAGTCCGTATCTCATTAGAAAGTCACCTCGTATCTTTTGTATTTTCTATGGAACAATAGTTTCTCTCTATCTTAATGCAAATAAAGGATTTATGCAATCTCTTTTGCAAAAGAAAAGATTAAAGTTTTTGTAATATTTTTCATTGTATTTTTGTGGTACAATATAAAATAAAAACCAAATGGGAAAACAAAGGAATCAGGTGAAAAAATGAATCGATTTTTGAAAAAAATATGCACCGGCATTTTATGCGGTGTGCTTGGCGTGGTAAGCATCGGGGCGCAGGAGACCTTTGCGGCAGATGCGAAGGAGATGCGTGCTGTCTGGATTTCAACGGTATACAGTGCGGATTACCCTTCCACAACGAATAATGCAGAAGCGCAGAAGAATGAATTTATTCAGAAGCTGGAGCAGGCACAGGCGTTGGGCTTGAATACGGTTGTGGTGCAGGTGCGCCCGAAGGGGGATGCGCTGTATCAGTCCGAGCTGAATCCATGGAGTGCTGTGCTGACAGGGGCGCAGGGGACAAACCCCGGCTATGACCCGATGGCGTTCATGATTGCGGAAGCACACAAGCGCGGCATGGAATTTCACGCATGGATGAACCCTTATCGCATTACGACATCCGGAACGGATGTATCCGCACTTTCTGCGGACAACATGGCAAGAAAGCATCCGGACTGGATTCTGACCTACAACGGGGCAATGTATTATGACCCTGCGAATGAGGAGGTACAGCAGTATATCTGCGATACGGTAAAAGAGGTTGTGGAAAAATATGATGTGGATGCCATCCATTTTGATGATTATTTCTATCCTTCCAATTATCCCCTGCCTGAGGGCGAAACAAGGGAAGGCGCAGTGGCGCAGGAGCGCCGCGACAATGTGGATACGTTAATCAAAAAGGTATATCAGACGATTAAAAATACAAAAGCCTCTGTGGAATTCGGCATCAGCCCGATGGGAATCTGGAAAAACAGCACCTCTGACGAGGCAGGCTCTGCAACACGCGGCTCCGAAGGCTATTATACGGTTTACGGAGATGCGAAAAAATGGGTAGAAAAAGGCTGGGTAGATTACATTACACCGCAGATTTACTGGGAGCAGGGTAATGCCTATGCTGATTATGAGACACTGGTGAAATGGTGGAGCGACGTGGTTGAAGGGACTGACGTAAAGCTTTATATTGGACAGGGGATTTACAAGGATTCCGTTGCGAAGGAGATTGCACAGGAAATGCAGGTCAATGAAAAATACAACGTGGACGGCAGTATGTTCTTCAGTCTGCGGGATTTGCTGAACAACAGACAGGGCTGTGCGGATGCGGTGAAGGCATATTATCAGACAGCGACAAAACCGACAGAGCCAACAACACCGACAGAACCGACCACCCCGACAGAACCGACCACCCCGACCGAACCGGAAGCACCTGTTACGATTGAAAAGAAATATGCCTACGCAGGCAGGGCAAAGGTAACGGTGAACGGCAAGGCGGTGGATTTCCAGACATACACGATTGACGATTATACCTATTTTAAGCTGCGCGATGTTGCAGGTGCGGTAAATGGGACAGCGAAGCAGTTTCAGACCTACTGGGACGAAAGCAAGCAGGCGATTGAGCTGTTCCGTGGTGTGCCGTATTCCTCCTCTGTGAGCGGCGCGGCAGGCAGATATGGCGATACCTATGGCACAACCTCTACTGCAAAGCTATACTGCGACGGGGAAAGAAAGAGTGTGAGTGCCTATACCATCAACGATTATACCTATTACAAGCTGCGCGATTTGGCGAAGCTGCTGGATATGGGCGTGACATGGGAGGAAGGCTCGGCTACCATCGGCATCAACACCGCAAAAAGCTATCAGTAAGCCAGTGACGGGTCGGAAGGAGAAAGAGATGTCCCTTTTTAAGAAATTGCAGGAAAAGAGAACGGCGGAGCGTGTGCGAAAATCCGAAAGAATGCAGGGCTTTACCATGCAGGCGGAATTGAGCGCGACCATCGTCAGTGTAAGGCTGTTGGACGGCACGGAAGCGGAAACGCGGTTTCTGGTGGAATATGCCAACGGCGAGAAGAAGGAGGAAGCTGTTAAGAATGACAGTGAAAGATTTCGGGAGCTGAGCATGTATTTGGGCTAAAGGGAATTTCTTGCACGGTTCCGAAGCGCTGCGAGGGAATTTTCTGAAAAAGCCTTGCAAACAAAGGAAAGAAGTGGTATAGTAATACAAAGTAATGATTATAAACGTTGGTGAAAAGAGTGGGTAGAACAACCCGCTCTTTGTTATTGTAGGGGGAAAGCCCCATCGGATTTTTGTAAGACGGAAAAAGAAAAACGAAAAAGAGGTGTAAAAATGGCGAAACCAAACAATACAGAAGCAAAGGTGCTGCCCATTCTGGAGCCGATTATTGCAGAAAAGGGGCTGGAGCTGGTAGATTTGGAATTTGTAAAGGAAGGCGTAAACTGGTATCTGCGTGTTTATATTGATAAGGACGGCGGTGTAAATATTGATGACTGCGAAGCGGTCAGCCGTGCGCTTGAGGTGAAGCTGGATGAAAAAGATCCCATCGAGCAGGCCTATATTTTGGAGGTAAGCTCCCCCGGTATCGACAGACCGCTGAAAAAGGATGCGGATTTTGTGAAATATCAGGGAGAAATCATTGATGTGAAGCTGTATAAGGCGCAGGACGGCAGCAAGCAGTATCAGGGCAGGCTGCTGGGTCTGGAGAATGGTGTGCTTTCCATCGAGGAGGAAAACGGAAACGTAGTGAAATTTGAACAGAAGGATATCGCCAGCGTGAGATTGGCAGTTATTTTTTAAGCTAAGGGAGGAATTTGGAAAATGGACAGTAAAGAATTTTTGGATGCGCTGAATCTGGTTGCAAAGGAAAAGGGCATTGATAAGGAAGTTGTATTTGAGGCAATCGAGGCATCCCTGGTTTCTGCATGCAAGAAAAACTTCGGCACAAGCCAGAATATTAAGGTGGTTATCGACAGAGAATCCGGCAATGTTGCCTGCTATGCGCAGAAAACCGTTGCAAGCCCTGTGGAAGATCCGCAGCTGGAAATCTCTCTGGAAATGGCAAGAGTGCTGAATCCCAACTATGTGGTTGGCGATGTGGTGGATCTGGAGGTAACACCGAAGGACTTCGGCAGAATTTCCGCACAGACCGCAAAGCAGGTGGTGGTACAGAAATTCCGCGAGGCAGAAAGAGAAATTCTCTTTAACCAGTACATTACAAAGGAAAGAGAGGTTGTAACTGCCATCGTACAGAGAAAGGAACGCAGAAATGTTATCGTGCAGATGGGCAAGATTGATGCGATTCTTTCCGCAAACGAACAGATTCCCGGCGAACAGTATAACTTTATGGATCGCATCAAGGTATATGTACTGGAGGTAAAGCAGACCACAAAGGGCCCTCAGATTTTTGTTTCTAGAACACATCCTGAGTTGGTAAAGCGTCTGTTTGAACAGGAGGTGCCCGAAGTACATGACGGTACAGTGGAAATCAAGAGCATTGCAAGAGAAGCCGGAAGCAGAACAAAGATTGCCGTTTATTCCAAGAATGAAAACGTGGATGCACTGGGTGCCTGTGTTGGGCAGAATGGCTACCGTGTCAATGTAATCGTAAGCGAGCTGGGCGGCGAAAAGATTGATGTGATCAACTGGAGCGAGGACCCCAAGGAATTTATTGCGGCGGCACTCAGCCCCTCTAAGGTTTTGGAGGTTGCGCTGAACGAAGCAGAGCAGAGCGCGAAAATCGTAGTGCCCGACCATCAGCTTTCTCTGGCAATCGGCAAGGAAGGGCAGAATGCAAGACTTTCCGCAAAGCTGACAGGCTGGAGAATCGATATCAAGAGTGAAACACAGGCAAGAGAAACAAACTTCTTAGCAGAAGACCCCGTAACGGAAGAAGCGGCGGAGGAAACAACGGCAGAAGAAACAGTAGATGAGGCTGTAGAAGAAGCAGCAGAGGAAGATGTAACAGCGACAGAGGAAACGGCAGAAGGCGAAGCAGAAGCGTAAGAGGGAGGAGAGTATATGAAGCAAAGAAAAGTACCTCTCAGAAAATGTACCGGCTGTCAGGAAATGAAAAATAAAAAGGAACTGATTCGCATTGTACGAAATGATGCAGGCGAATTTGCCTTAGACCGTACGGGAAAGCTGCCCGGACGCGGTGCATATATCTGTCCCAATGCGGAATGTCTGGCGAAGGCGCAGAAATCCAAGGGGCTGGAGCGCTCCTTTAAGGTGGCTGTGCCGAAGGAAGTGTATGAGCAGCTGCTTCAAGAATTGGAGAAACAGACCAATGAATAAATTTTTTTCCCTTCTGGGGCTTTGCAAGCGGGCGGGAAAGCTTGTTGCAGGCGAGGTGGCCGCAGAACAGGCGGTGCGCAAAAAACAGGCATTTCTGCTCATTTTAGCGCAGGATGCATCGAAGAATACAAAAAAGAAATTTACAAATTCCGCAGTGTATTATGAACTGCCCTTGGCAGAAATCGGAACCAAGGAAGAACTGGGCAGAGCCATTGGCGCAGAAATGCGCTCCATTATTGCGATTACAGAAAAGGGCTTTGCAAAAAAACTGAAAGAGCTTGCGGATGATAATATAGAGAATAGAACGAAGGTCGGTGAAGGCTGATTTTCGAGAAAGACGAGGTGTTGTGGAATGTCCAAAATCAGAATTTATGAACTGGCAAAGCAGCTTGGCGTTGCCAATAAAGACTTAGTAGCAAAAATCAACAGCATCGGCATTGAAGCAAAAAGCCACATGGCAATGCTGACAGAGGAAGAAGCCGCAAAGGTGACGGCGTTATATCAGCCGAAGAAGGAAGAACCCAAAAAGGATGCACCGAAAAAGGATGCACCCAAGCAGAACCAGCCCAAGCAGAACCAGCAGAAGCAGGATGGGCAGAAAAAGGAAAATGACCGCAGACAGGACGGCAACAGACCTGCGCAGAAAAAGGACAACAGAAACGAAGGCAGAAGCAACGAAAACAGAAACGAAAGCAAGCAGGGCAAGAGCAATAATAATAACAATAACAAGCAGGGCGGTCAGAATAACAAGGGCGCACAGCAGCAGGGCAAGAAGGACAACAATAAAGGCAAGGACAAAAAAGACAAAAAGGGGAATAAGAACGGCCAGAAGGTAAGAGAAAACCCCATGGAGCGCAGAAGACGTGAAATGGAGGAGGAAGCAGCACTGATGGCAGAGCTGGCTGCACTGGAGGCGGAGGAAGCAAACGCAGATCCCGTTATCAAATATATTCCCGAAAGCATTACCGTAAAGGATCTGGCTGAGGTTCTGGGCAAAAAAGGCTCCGATCTGGTTATGAATCTGATGAAAAAGGGCAAAATGCTTGCCATCAATGCAACACTGGATTTTGATACCGCGGCTTCCATCGCAGAGGAATACAACGTGATTCTGGAGCAGGAGGAAGAAAAGGATATCATGGAGGAAGCCTTTGGCGCAGAGGAGGAAGAGGATGAATCCAAGCTGGAGGAAAGACCTCCCGTTGTTGTTGTAATGGGGCATGTTGACCACGGCAAAACCTCTCTGCTGGATGCCATCCGTCATTCCAGCGTAACAAAGGGCGAAGCAGGCGGCATTACACAGCATATCGGTGCATACACCGTTCAGATTGACGGCAAGCCCATTACCTTCCTGGATACACCCGGTCACGAGGCATTTACGGCAATGCGTATGCGCGGCGCGCAGATTACAGATATCGCGATTCTGGTTGTTGCGGCGGATGACGGTGTAATGCCCCAGACAGTAGAAGCAATCAACCATGCGAAGGCAGCAGGCGTTGAAATTATCGTTGCCATCAACAAGATGGATAAGCCCTCCGCAAACCCCGACCGCGTAAAGCAGGAACTGACAGAATACGGTCTTCTGGCAGAGGACTGGGGTGGTACAACCGTTTGCGTTCCTGTATCTGCACACACAAAGGAAGGCATTGATAACCTGCTGGAAATGATTATTCTGACAGCAGAAATGAAGGAGCTGAAGGCAAACCCCAACAAGAAGGCAAGAGGTGCTATCATCGAAGCACAGCTGGATAAGGGACGCGGCCCTGTTGCAACCGTACTGGTACAGAGCGGCACCCTGCGTGTGGGCGATCCTGTGGTTGCAGGCCCTGCATACGGGAGAATCAGAGCGATGACAGATGATAAGGGCAGACGCGTGAAATCCGCAGGCCCTTCCACTCCTGTTGAGATTCTGGGGCTTTCTGAGGTTCCTGCGGCAGGTGACAGCTTCTATGTAGCGGCAAACGAAAAGCAGGCAAGACAGCTTGCGGAAAGCGTTATCGCAAAGAACAGAGAAACACTCATTAGCCAGACACCCCAGAAGGTATCTCTGGATGATCTGTTCAACCAGATTCAGAGTGGCAACATGAAGGAGCTGGGGATTATTGTAAAGGCGGACGTACAGGGCTCTGTAGAGGCAGTACGTCAGTCTCTGGAAAAGCTGACAAACGAGGAGGTACGCGTGCGCGTGATCCATGGCGGCGTTGGTGCGGTTACGGAAAGCGACGTGCTTCTGGCATCCGCATCCAATGCGATTATTATCGGCTTCAACGTGCGTCCTGAGCCTGCGGCAAAGGCATTTGCGGATGAGGAAAAGGTGGATATCCGTCTGTATCGTGTTATCTATAACGCAATCGAGGATATTCAGGCTGCCATGAAGGGTATGCTTGACCCCATTTACGAAGAAAAGGTTCTGGGTCATGCAGAGGTACGCCAGATCTTTAAGGCATCCGGCGTTGGTACGATTGCCGGCAGCTATGTGAAGGACGGTAAATTCGTGCGAAATTGTCAGGTTCGTATCGTGCGTGACGGTATCGTTGTGTATGAAGGCGATCTGGAAAGCCTGAGACGCTTCAAGGATGACGTAAAAGAGGTTGCAGCAGGCTATGAATGTGGTCTGGTGTTCAAGAAATTCAATGACGTGAAGGAGGGCGACTGGATCGAAGCCTTCACCATGGTAGAGGTACCTCGCTAATTTTGAAATAAAAGGTGAGAGATTATGAAAACAAATAACAGACTTTCTCGCATCAATGACGAGATTATGAAGGAGCTTTCCCAGATTATTCGGGCAGAGCTGAAGGACCCCCGCATTGGTGTGATGACAAGCGTGATCCGTGTGGAAACGACGCAGGATTTGAAATACTGCAAGGTTTATGTTTCTGTACTGGGTGACGAAAAGGATAAGGAAAATGTAATGAAGGGGCTGCAGAACGCAGGCGGCTTTATTCGCCGGCTGATTGCGCAGAGAATTAACCTGCGCTATACCCCTGAGCTGCGCTTTAAGCTGGACGAATCCGCAGAATATGCCATCCACATGGATGAATTGTTCAGCAAAATTGATAAGGAACGCAAGGAAAGAGATGCAGAATGAAAAAAGCAAACAACTCTTTTGATGAAATCATGGAATGGGTTCTGTCGGCGGAAACGATTGCGCTGGCAGGACACACCAACCCCGATGGGGATGCCATCGGCGCCTGTCTGGCACTCGGCGGCGCACTGGAAAAGGCAGGGAAGCAGGTGCAGGTCATTCTGGAAAAATATGCGGATAAATATCAGCTGATTCCGAATGGACATCTGGTCTGTGCGGCAGAGGATGCAAGGCTTCCTGAGCTGTTTCTCGTACTGGACTGCGGTGACGAGGGACGCTTGGGGGATGCGGCGGAAATTTTCCAAAAAGCAGCGAAGAAAATCAATATTGACCACCACGAAAGCAACACCTATTTCGCAGAGCTGAATTATGTGGCGGCGAAGGCCTCCTCGACCAGTGAGATTGTGTTTCAGCTTTTGGAAAACAGACTGCCCATGACGGCGGCAGAGGCGGCTGGGCTTTATGCCGGACTGATTTATGACACAGGCGGCTTCCGTCATTCCTCTACATCCCCTGAAACCATGCAGATTGCAGGGGCCCTAATGGGGTACGGGATTCCCTTTACGGAGATTTATAACCGCTTTTTCGACAGCCGCAGCTTTTCGGAATTAAAGCTGATGGGCAGAGCCCTGAGCAATGCAGAGCTGCTGTTTGGCGGCGATGTGGTCTGCTCTCAGATTACGGCGGCGGAGATTGCGGAGCTGGGCGGCAGCAGTAAGGAGCTGGATGCCATCATCAATTATCTGAAGGGCGTATTGGGCGCAAAGGTGGCCTGCTTCTTCTACGAAAAGACGGAAACGGATGTAAAGGGCAGTTTCCGCGGCAATGACGGCTATGATGTATGCGCATTGGCGCAGAAATTCGGTGGCGGCGGTCATGTGAAGGCGGCAGGCTGTACCATTTCCGCACCCATTGCCAAAGCCAAGGAAATGGTTCTGGCAGAGGTGGAAAAAATGCTGTAAAAAAGAATTTAAGGAGGTACTGTTTTTTGGACGGTATTTTCAATATTTACAAAGAAAAGGGATTCACCTCCCATGATGTGGTTGCGATTGTTCGCAGAACCATTCACATGAAAAAGGTGGGGCATACCGGCACGCTTGACCCCGATGCGGAGGGCGTTCTGCCGGTTTGCGTGGGCAAGGCAACCAAGCTTTCGGATGTCATTATGGATGGCAGAAAAAGCTACCGCGCCATGCTCCGCTTAGGCGTGACCACAACGACGGAGGACGCTTCGGGCGAGGTTCTGGAGACAAAGGCGGTTGTGTTTGATGAGGGAAAAATCCGCGCGGCTGTGGCAGCCTTTATCGGCAGACTGGAGCAGGTGCCGCCGATGTATTCCGCAGTGAAGGTGAATGGGAAAAAGCTGTATGAGCTTGCCAGAGAGGGCAAGGAGATTGCACGAAAGGCGCGCACCATTGAGGTGTATGATATTCGGATTCGCAGATTTCTGCCGCCAGACAGAGTGGAGATGGACATTGACTGTTCGAAGGGGACATATATCCGCACGCTTTGCGCCGATATCGGCAAGGCACTGGGCTGTGGCGGACACATGGCGGAATTGCTGCGGACAGCAACAGGCAGCTTTTCTCTGGAAAACGCCATAAAGCTGGATGATTTGAAGGCACTGGCGGAGCAGGAGAGAGCAGAGGAGGCACTGCTGACGATGCAGGAGGCGCTCAGAGACTTTCCTGTGATAAAAATTGCGGAAGGCTCAACCAAGCTGCTCTATAACGGCGGAAAAATACAGGAAAAATATTTTACAAAGCAGCCGAAGGCATTGCAGGAGGATGAAATCGCAGCGGTTTACGATTTTGAGAATCACCTTGTTGGACTGTATACGCTGAAAAAAGAAGAAACGAATTTTTACATCAAACCGTTTAAAATGCTGGTATAAAGCAAGGATTTTTATACTTGTAAAAGGAGTAAAAAAATGGAACATATTACTGACACGCGAATTGAGCAGAGCGAGCCGACGGCTGTGACTCTGGGGAACTTTGATGGTCTGCATCAGGGGCATCGTTCGCTGATCAATCTGACAAAACAATTTGCGGAGGAGGAGGGGCTGAAAAGCGTGGTATTTACCTTCTCTCCCCACCCGATGTTTGTCTTTCAAAGAAAAGAAGATTTTGCCTTAATCGTTGACCCTTCGGAAAAGAAATTCCAGATGGAGCAGATGGGCATTGATATTTATATTGAATATCCCTTTGATATGAACTTTGCGGCGATGGACCCTGAGGACTTTGCAGTGAAGCTGATTTTTGAAAAGCTGAAATGCCAGGTGCTGGTGGTCGGGGAGGATTACCACTTTGGCAAGGGCGCGGCAGGCAATTATGAAATGCTGAAGCGCCTTGGTGCAGAACGCGGCATTAAGGTTATCGGTGTGCCGAAGGTGCTGCATGGGGATGAGAGAGTCAGCTCCTCCCGTATCCGCAGATGCCTTCTGGAAAAGAATCTGGAAGAAGCAAACCAGATGCTGACGGTGCCTTATTTTATCCTTGGTACAGTAAAGGAAGGGAAAAAGCTGGGCAGAACCATCGGCTTCCCTACGGTAAATATCGAGGCGCATCCGCTCAAGCTGTTCCCGCCCAATGGGGTCTATGCAACAAAAACCTTATATAAGGGGAAATATTATTACGGTGTGACAAATATCGGCAAAAACCCTACCGTAAACGGCACAGTGAAGATTGTGGAAACGTATTTACTGGATTTCAATGAAATGATTTACGGCGAACAGCTACAGACATTTTTCTATAAATTCCTGCGCAGTGAACAGAAATTTCCCAGTGTGGAGGAGCTGCAAAGGCAAATTGCGATCAATGCGGAGCAGGCGAGAGCCTATTTTCACTCTGCGGAGTATGCACATTGGAGAAGCGAGCAGGAAAAATAAAGGCGTGAAAATCGAAAAAAAGCCTGCTTTTCTTGGGAAACTTGCGTAATTTCCTTGAATTTTCCTTGCAAAGATGGGCTTCGTATGGTAAGATACTAATGTTGTAAAACCGAGACTCAGTTTCCGGACACTCCGACCATTACTTAGTCTTTGGGGATACAGAAATAAAAAAACATAAGGTTTTTAAGGAGGAAAACAACAATGGCAGCAACAATCAACAAACAGGAAATCATCGCAAAATACGGCAGAACACCTAACGACACAGGTTCTCCCGAAGTTCAGATCGCACTGCTGACAGCAAGAATCTCTCTGCTGACAGACCACCTGAAAATGCACAAGAAGGATCACCACTCCAGACGTGGTCTGCTGAAAATGGTTGGTCAGAGAAGAGGTCTGCTGAACTACCTGAAGGAAATCGATATCGAAAGATACCGTGCAATCATTGCAGAACTGGGTCTGAGAAAGTAATTTACAGATGACAGAAAAAGGGAGGAGCCAATCCTCCCTTTCTTTTTAAAAAGCAAGAAACGAGTAGGAGGCACTATAGATTTCCAACTTTTTTTGCAAGAAGGGACAGGCTTGCAGGCGAAGTTGAAGATCTATGGTGCGAAAAAACGACATTCAAGAAAAGGAGAATGATTATGTTTAGAAGCTATTCCATGGAACTGGCAGGCAGAACACTGACAGCTGAAATCGGCAGAGTGGCAGAGCAGGCAAACGGCGCATGCCTGATGCGTTACGGCGATACAACCGTTCTGGTAACTGCAACTGCATCCGATAAGCCCAGAGAAGGGATTGATTTCTTCCCTTTGAGCATTGATTACGAAGAAAGACTGTATTCCGTTGGTAAAATTCCCGGCGGCTTTATCAAAAGAGAGGGCAGACCCTCCGAAAAGGCGGTTCTGACAGCAAGATGTATCGACAGACCTCTGCGTCCTCTGTTCCCTAAGGATTACAGAAATGACGTTGCTATCGTTGCAACCGTTATGTCCGTAGATCAGGACTGCGCACCTGAGGTGCTGGCAATGATTGGTGCATCCCTTGCACTGAATATTTCCGATATTCCCTTTACAGATCCCGTATCCTCCGTCAATATCGGCTACTGTGACGGCGCACTGGTGGTAAACCCCACTGCGGCACAGAGAGAAACAACCAGACTGAACCTGACCGTTTCCTCCAAGGAAGATAAGGTTATGATGATTGAAGCAGGCGCGGACGAAATTCCCGATGCACTGATGATGGAGGCTATTCATCTTGCATTTGATACCAACCTGCAGGTTGTGAAATTCATTCAGGAAATCACAGCAAAAGAGGGTAAGGAAAAAGCGCCCTACACAGAATATGTAATTCCCGAAGACGCATATCAGCTGGTAACCGGCTTTATCACAGACGCAAGAATGGAGGATGCCGTTTTTGCGGAGCTGAAGCAGGACAGAGATGCAAAGATTAAGGCACTGACCGAGGAGGTTACAGAAGCCCTGACAGAGCAGCTGACAGCAATGGTTGGCGAAGAAACGGATATCGACGCACTGATTGGCGATATTATTTATAAATTCCAGAAAATGACGGTAAGAAGAATGATTCTGAGAGACCACAAGCGCCCCGACGGTCGTGGCATTGAAGAAATCAGAAAGCTGTCCGCAGAGGTAGACGTTCTGCCTCGTGTGCATGGCTCCGCACTGTTCTCCAGAGGACAGACACAGGCACTGACCGTAACCACATTGGGGGCAATCAGCGAAGGACAGAGATTGGATGGTCTGGATACAAACGAAACAGGCAAGAGATACATCCATCACTACAACTTCCCCGGCTTCTCCGTAGGCGAAGCAAAAACCTCCAGAGGTCCCGGCAGACGTGAAATCGGGCATGGCGCACTGGGCGAAAGAGCATTGCTGCCCGTTATTCCCAGTGAGGAAGAATTCCCTTACGCAATCCGTCTGGTTTCCGATATTTTAAGCTCCAACGGTTCTACCTCTCAGGCATCCATCTGCGGCTCTACACTGTCTCTGATGGCGGCAGGTGTTCCCATCAAACGCCCTGTTGCAGGTATTTCCGTAGGTCTGGTAACAGGTGAAAATGATGATGATTTCATCGAAATCACAGATATTCAGGGCGTAGAGGACTTCTTCGGCGATATGGACTTTAAGGTTGCAGGCACAAGCGAGGGTATCACAGCTATCCAGATGGATATGAAGATTCATGGCTTGACCTTTCCGATGATTGAGCAGGCATTTGCGCAGACAGGCAGAGCAAGAGATTACATTCTGAATGAGGTTATGCTGAAGGCAATCGCAGAGCCCAGAAAAGAGCTTTCTCCTTATGCACCGAAGATTGCACAGATGCAGATTGATGTGGAAAAAATTGCTGAGGTTATCGGCGCAAGAGGTAAGGTTATCAAGAAGATTGTGGAGGAATCCGGCTGTGAAATCGATACAGAGGATGACGGCACCATCTACATCAAGGGCATTGATCCCGCAGGTATCCAGATGGCAAAGGATATGATTACCGCAATCGTTTCCGATCCCGAACCCGGCACGATTTATCAGGGTACTATCACAAGACTGATGACCTTCGGCGCATTTGTTGAAATCGCACCCGGCAAGGAAGGGTTGATTCATATTTCCAAGATTTCCAACAAGCGTGTGGCAAAGGTTGAGGACGTTCTGGCTGTTGGCGATAAGGTTTCCGTGAAGCTGATGGAAATTGACAAGCAGGGCAGACTGAACTTCTCCATGAAGGATGCCATGGAAGCAGAAGAAAACAAATAAGATTTTGAAAATAAAATAGCAGTAAAACGCAGGCAGGGGCTGTTTGCAGGTGTAAGCCTGTAAACCTCCTGCCTTTTTTGTCAGGCGCAGAGAGAAATTTTATCGGAAAGAGGATGGAAAAGACTGCATAAAAACAGAAATTTTTCTCATGATAGAAACAGAAAGCTGATTTAGGAGAGATGGTATGGTTACAATCAGAACACTGGACAACGGCATAAGGGTCGCACTGGAATCCATTTCCTATGTCCGCAGCATTTCCTTCGGGATTTGGGTGAAAAACGGCTCCCGAAATGAACTGCCGCAGGAAAACGGTGTGTCGCATTATATTGAGCATATGATGTTCAAGGGGACGAAAAGCCGCACGGCAAGGCAGATTGCGGAGGAAATGGATGCGCTCGGCGGGCAGATTAACGCATATACCACGAAGGAATATACCTGCTATCATACCCGTGTGCTGGATAAGCATATTGACCGCGCACTGGATGTGATGAGTGATATGCTGCTGCATCCCTTGATTGCACAGGAGGAGGTGCAGAAGGAGCGCAATGTCATTACAGAGGAAATTTATATGTACGACGATGCGCCGGAGGAGCTGGTGCATGATGCCTTGCAGGATGCCATCTGGCGTGATACCTCCCTGGGGATGCCGATTCTGGGGACGGAGGAAACAATTGCTGCCTTTGATGCGGATTTCATTCGGGCGTATTATGAACGGAATTATCATCAGGAAAATATCGTGCTTTCTGTGGCAGGAAATTTCGAGGAGGAGGAAATGCTTGGGAAGCTGAATGAAAAGCTGGGCGGATGGAAACGGGAAACGCCCTTTGTGCAGCATGATACCCATGCGGCGTATCAGATTTCCTGTGTGGAGAAGGAAAAGGATATTGAGCAGGTGCATGTCTGCCTTGCTTTTCCCGGACTGACCAGAGAGCATCCGCAGAAATATGCACTGGCAATTTTCAATACGCTTTTCGGCGGCGGCATGAGTTCGCGCCTGTTTCAGAAAATTCGAGAGGAAAACGGGCTGACCTATTCCATCTACAGCTATACGACTGCCTTTGCGGATACGGGTGTTTTCACGATTTGCGCGAGCATGAACCCCAATCAGACGGAGCGGGTGTTTGAGCTGATTGCAGAGGAGCTGAAGGAAGTGACGGCGGAAGCCTTCCCGGAACAGCTGATTGCGGTGACGAAGGAGCAGATGATTTCCAATTTCATCATCGGGACGGAAAGCACGCTGAACCGCATGACGGCGGCAGGGGCCTCCCTGCTGCTGCGTGGAGAGGTGCAGGAAACAGAGGAAGTGATTGCAAAAATTGAGGCAGTGACGGCGGCGGATGTGCTTGCGACGGCGAGGGCAGTGCTCGACACTGAGAAAATTAGCTATTCCGCAGTGGGCAACCTGAAGGGGAATGATTTCGGCGCACTGGTGGAAAAGTTTTTTAAATAAAAAAGGCACTCCTTAGAAATACTATAGATACGGATTTATCCCGAATTTTTTGTATTAAGGAGGAATTATCATGAAAGCAACAAATATGATTGCGCTGACCTTAGTGGTTATCGGTGCGCTGAACTGGGGATTGATTGGATTTTTCGGCTTCGATTTGGTGACAACCCTTTTCCACGGCGGTCTGTTTTGGGTGGCAAGAGTGATTTTTGCTCTGGTGGGGCTGGCAGGTCTGTGGTGCCTGACGCTGTATCATAATGTTGGGCAGGAGCCGCAGATGAAAATGACAAAGCAATAAAAGCAACAAAGGAAAAAGCGGGCGCTTTTGCCCGCGTTACATACAAAAGGGAAAGAAGAAAAGGAGTGAAGGAATATGCGTTTTACAAAAATGCAGGGCTGCGGGAATGACTATATTTACATAAACTGTTTTGCAGAAAAGGTGGAGAATCCCGAAAAGCTGGCAATTGCCATGAGTGAGCGCCATTTTGGGGTTGGCTCGGACGGATTGGTTCTGATTATGCCTTCCGAGGCTGCGGATTTTCGCATGAGAATGTTTAATCTGGATGGCTCGGAGGGGAAAATGTGCGGCAACGCTTCTCGTTGTGTCGGCAAATATGTTTAAAGAGGACTGACGGAGAAAACAACGGTGGCACTGGAAACATTGGGCGGCATCAAGATTTTGCAGCTGCATGTAAAGGATGGCATTGTGGAAAGCGTAACTGTGGATATGGGTGAGCCTGTGCTGGAGGCGGCAGAAATTCCCGTTCTGAGTGACAAGCATCCCGTTATCGGTGAAACAGTGGAAATTCTGGATCGGAAATTTGATTTTACCTGCGTTTCCATGGGAAATCCTCATGCGGTTACCTTTGTGGAAAATGTGATGGAATACCCCATTGAGAAATACGGCAGAGTAACCGAATTCCATCCCATTTTCCCCGACAGGGTGAATACGGAATTTGTGGAAATCGTGGATGACAGCCATGTGAAAATGCGTGTCTGGGAGCGCGGCAGCGGCGAAACATGGGCATGCGGCACAGGGGCGAGCGCAACGGCGGTAGCCTGTGTGCTGAACGGCAAAACAGACAGAAAAGTAGATGTAGAATTGATTGGCGGCACATTGACCATTGAATGGAATGCAGAGGACAACCATGTTTATATGACGGGGCCTGCGGAGTTTTCCTTCGATGGGGAATGGCTGCGGGAGGTATAAGATGGCGAAGGAGTTACACGAGCTGAATGAGCTTGAGGAGAGAGTCATTCTGGTTGCGGTGGAGATGGATGAGAGAAGCAGCCGCTCTGCAATGGATACGGATGCGTGTCTGGATGAGCTGGAGGAGCTGGTAAAAACAGCAGGAGGGACGGCGGTGGCGCGCTCTGTGCAGAAAAGGGAAAGGATTCACCCCGGACATTACCTTGGCACAGGGAAAATTGAGGAGCTGAAGGCGATGCTTTTGGCGTATGATGCAACAGGGATTGTCTGCGATGATGAGCTTTCTCCTGCACAGCTGCGGAATCTGGAGCAGATGCTCGGTACAAAGGTGATGGACAGAACGATTGTGATTCTGGATATTTTTGCGGCAAGAGCCTTATCTGGCGAAGGGAAGATTCAGGTGGAGCTGGCACAGCTGAAATATCGCCTTTCCCGACTGACGGGGATGGGCGCATCCATGTCCCGTCTGGGCGGCGGCATTGGGACAAGGGGCCCCGGGGAAAAGAAGCTGGAAACAGACAGACGCTACATCAAGGAGCGAATTGCAGAGCTGAATAAGGATGCGCAGGAAATACGCACACACAGAGAGCTGCTTCGCGCGCAGAGAAGCAAAAAGGGGACACCTGTGATTTCTCTGGTGGGCTATACTAACGCGGGGAAATCCACGATTCTGAACCGACTTTCCGATGCAGGCGTTCTGGCGGAGGATAAGCTTTTTGCAACATTGGATACAACCACAAGAAAAATTGAACTGCCGGGCGGCTCGGAGGTTTTTCTGACGGATACGGTAGGCTTTATCCAGAAGCTGCCGCATCATCTGGTGCAGGCGTTCCGTGCAACACTGGAGGAATTGCAGTATGCAGATATTCTGCTGCATGTTGTAGATGCTTCGGATGCAAACCGGGCGGAGCATATCGAGGTGGTATATGATACGCTACGGTCGCTTGGGTGTGAGGATACTCCTGTGATTACGGTCTTTAATAAGATGGACAGAGAGGTGGAGCTGCCCTTGCCGATGGATACCATGGCGAGAGATATCGTGCAGGTTTCTGCACAGAATGGGGACGGCATGGATGTGCTTTTGGAGCGGGTGGAAAAGCTGCTGCAAAGCTTCCGCAAATCCATTACGGCGCTTGTGCCTTACACAGAGGGCAGCTTAATCGGGTGGATTCACGGCAGATGCGAAATTATCCGCGAGGAACACACAGGCGAGGGTGTTCTGCTGGAGGTTTATGTGGATGAGGAATCTGCCAACAGACTGGAAAAATTTAAAGTGAATGAATAATAGAAACGGCTCCGTACAAAATGTACGGAGTTTTTTCTTTTTTTAGAATAGATTAAGAAAATTGTAAGAAAAGGGGTATTTTTTTTGTAACAACTCTATGGTACTATAAATTTACATTAAAATTCGATTAAAAGGATAGGAAAATCCTTTGAGAGGGGAGGAATGTCCGTGACGGAAAACATCATTCGTATCCGAAATGTGACGAAGGTATTTCAGATGGGGAGTGAGTCCATTCATGCGGTGGATAATGTATCGCTGAATATCCATAAGGAGGAGGTCTGCTGTCTGTTCGGGAAATCCGGTTCGGGCAAATCAACACTGCTGAACTTGATTGCAGGGCTGGAAAAGCCGACAGAAGGAAGGATTTTGTTTCACAATAAGCACATCGAACGGATGAATGAGGATCAGCTTGCTGATTTCCGCAGACAGTACGTCGGGTTTGTGTTTCAGTCCTATCATTTACTGCCGACATTGACAGCACTGGAAAATGTGACTTTGCCTCTGATTTTCAAGGGTGTTTCCGTAAAGGAGCGAAATGAACAGGCAATGGAGATGCTTGAGGCGGTCGGTCTGGCGGACAGAGCAAATCACAAGCCGTTTGAGATGAGCGGCGGTCAGCAGCAGCGCGTCAGCATTGCAAGAGCATTTGTTAACCGCCCGCCTGTGGTGTTTGCGGATGAGCCGACAGGCAATCTGGATACAAAAACAACCTATGAGATGATGGATTTGATTACGGGTATGGCACAGAAAAATCATCAGACACTTGTCATTGTTACCCACGATCAGGAGCTGGCAGAATATGCAGACCGCATCGTGGTGCTACAGGATGGAAAGATTGAGAAGATTCAGAAACGGATACGGGAAAAAAAGGAGAATGTGTATGAATAAGAAATGGCTGCGACGCATACTGGCAATGGCAATGGTGTTTTCTCTTGCAGCAGGCTCGTGGGTAACGGGCTATGCGGATGACGGGGAAGGGAATATCGTCATCAGTGGTGACGGTGTATATGAAGTAGAGGCAGGAAAAACAACGAAAATCGAATTACAGGTGAAAAACAAAGGAACGGGGACGGCGGAAAATGTGAACCTTCAGCCGAGAGTGTCTTCGGGCGTTGCGCCGTTTCGCGTAAAGATGCAGGGCAACGGCGACCTTGGCGACATGGGCGCAAATGCCTATAAAAAGGTGACATTGCAGGTAACGGTGGATGGGGATGTGCAGGAGCGCAGCTACAGCCTGCCCATCGAATATACCTACAGCAGCCGCGGCGGCAGTGCAAGAAGCGGCTCTATGACGATTTATTTGAAAATGAAGGGCTTTGATTTAGAGCCGGGGTTTGCGTTCCGGGATATGAAGCTTTCCCCTGAGGATATGAGTCCGGGCAGCAGTGCAAGACTGAGCGGACGGCTGATGAATACGGGCGGACAGGATATGTATCAGGTGGAGCTTTCTCTGGATAACCTGACAACCGAAGGCATCAGCCTGACGGGTGGCTTTAACAGCAAGATGGTTTCCAAGATTCCCATTGGCGGCAGCACTGCCTTTCAGTTCCCTCTGGTTGCGGCGGCGGATATGGCGGCAGGGAATTATCCCGTTGCGATTAAGCTGAAATATCGCGACCAGTTCGGTAAAAATTACGAAAAGACGAATCAGTTTTATGTGAATGTCGGCGGTGTGGCAGGCAGAAAGGCGATTCTGGAAATTCGGAACATGCAGGAGCCGGGTGGTACCTACGGCGTGAATCAGAACTTCACGGTTTCCTTTGATCTGAAGAATACAGGTGCGGTTGCGGCGAAGGATATCGTGGTAACAGCGGAGGGCGTGGACAGCGCAGCGGTAGTTCCGAAATCCGCAAGCATGAAGAATATTCAGTCCTTGGCTCCGGGAAGCAGCGCAAGTCTGAGCTTTACTTTTGCGGGTACATCGCAGTCTGCGACACAGAATCAGGCAATTCAGTTTACGGTGGAATACACTTCCGGCGGTACGGCAAAAACAACCTTCAAGCAGTACGCAGGGGTAAATATCAGCAATCCCAGCAAGGAGGGCGAGGAAAACACCAGTAAGCCGAAAATCATCGTAAGCAATTATAGCTGCGATCCGCTGATTGTGATGGCAGGGCAGGAATTTGATTTGAATTTGACCTTGATGAATACGCATAAGCAAAAGGCGGTCAAGAATATCAAAATGTATTTGACCTTGGCAGAGGAAACATCTTCCGAGACGCAAAAATCGGGGAATATCTTTACCCCTGTGAACAGCAGCAATACCTTCTATTTTGATTCCATTCGCCCGAAGGGAACCGTCAATAAGGCACTGCGGCTGTATGTTGTGCCGGAGGCACAGCCGAAAACCTATACCCTGACGGTCAATTTTGAATATGAGGATGCCAAGGGGACGGAATATACCGCAACAGAGCTTTTGGGTATCAATGTGAAGCAGGTTACAGAGCTGCAGATTGACGATTTTACCATTCCCGAAACAGTGGAGCAGGGGATGCCCGTAACGGTTGGCTTCAACTACTACAACACAGGGAAGGTTACCCTGAACAACGTGATGATTAAGGTGGAAGGAAACGTGGATTGCCAGAATAAGAATACTTACGTTGGCAACATGGAATCCGGCAGCAGTGATTATTTTGAAACGACATTTACGCCTTACGAGACGGGCGAGGTGCCTGTCAGCATTGTGATTACATACGAGGACCCGAGCGGCGAGACAGTCGAACAGCGCAGGGATATGATTATGCAGGTGACAGAGCCTGCAATGCCAGATGATACGGAAAATCCGGATGCAAGTGCGCCCATGGATAAGAAGCATATTGCGATTGGGCTTGGGCTTCTGGTGATTCTGGCAGGGGCATTGGCGTTCTTTGTGAAAAATCAGAAGGAGCCGCCGAAAAGCACAGCTGAAAGCGTGAGCAGTGCAGAGGATTTGGAGGATGATTTCGAGGAGGATGATTTTGTAGAGGAAGTGACAGAGGTAATCCACGAGGATGATAAAGAGGGGATGTCCTTATGAACAAACGTGACATGATTGATATGGCACTGCGCAACCTCTGGAAGCGAAGGCTGCGGACGGCGCTGACGGTGCTTGGCGTTGTAATCGGGACGGCTTCTATCGTGGTTATGGTTTCTATTGGTATCGGCATGAATAAGGGCTTTGCCAGTCAACTGGAAAACTGGGGCAGCCTGCAGGTGATTGACGTTTATCCCAGTGGCGGTATGGAATATGACAAAGCAACAGATTCCATGAAGCAGACAAAAAAGCAGGATGAGCTGAATGCAAAGGCGGTTGAGAACTTTCGGCAGATGGAGCATGTGCAGGCGGTTTCGCCCGTGCTTGAGGATTATCTTTACCTGACAGCAGGAAAATACATGGCGGATGCAAGCTTTATCGGCATTGAGCCGGGGGCAATGACCGCCTTGGGCTATCAGGTAGAGGATGGACGCTGCGGTCCGGTATCGGCGCTTTTTCGCTCGGTTTTCCTCGATTTGAGCCTTGCGGCGTTCCAGCCGCTGGCGGATATCGTCCGACAGTGGGAATGCGCGGCGGCTCGCCTCGGTCTTGAGGTCGTTGCTGCGGACAAGCTGGCGCTTGCCGTTAATCCGGACTTCAGCGACCTTGTGCCGGATTTGGAGGGTGCCGGTCTCGAAGTCGATGTCCAGCCAGCGAAGGCCAAGGATCTCGCTGCGGCGCAGGCCGTAGATGACTCCAATGCGGACGATATCCTCAATCGGGTCGCCCTCGAACAGCCGGAACAGCTGCTCGATCTGCTCCACGGAGAGCGTTTCGCCTTGGAACGTTTCGACACGAGGCGCTTTGACGCATTTTACGGGGTTTAAAATGGGTGCGCCGTTACGGATCTCATCGTTGAACACCGATCTGATCAGCGTCAGATGGTGCTGAACAGTGTTCGCGGACAGGCCTGCATCAAGCAGGAACGCGCAGTAGCTTTCCAGGGCTGTAGACCAGCGCCTGCGCGTCGGTCGCCATGGACTTCGGGTTGATGCGGCCGGA
>OGXA01001272.1_pt1 | contig 21159 bp, 16 predicted proteins | sample 1576171 | NCBI WGS metagenome assembly OGXA01 (sample SAMEA3541587, study PRJEB24748) | human gut metagenome | biome: human gut; feature: human-associated habitat; material: faeces | place: China | collected 2012 | reverse complement strand
GGCCGCGGTGCTGCTGACCGGGGGCAAAGTGTCCCACAGGCGGCGCAGCGCGGGGATCAGGGTATCGGCATCGGTCTGCAAAGGGTCCAGCGTGACCAGCAGCGCCGCATAGGTGGGCACTGTTTCCACCACGCCGGGCAGCTGCGCCGCCTGCACAGCGGCATCCAGCGCCATAACCTGCGCGTTCACCTGTTCACTGATCTCACTGCCGCAGACGGCCAGCACGCCGCTGTCCCCCACGGGGGTAAACTGGATCATAACAAAAATCCCCTTTGCGTCCGGTATTTTGGGGCTGGTCAGGAAGTGTGCTGTACCTTTAGCGCACATTGTGCGCCCCTACGGTCCCTAAACGTGCCGTTTTGGGTTCACTGCTTCCTGACCAAGGCCAATGTGCCTATTATAGCACAGCCTGCTTTATGCCTGCTCAAAAAATTTCTTTGCCAGCACCGGGCCGAACCAGTGGTCCGAATTGTGGGAATACCGCACCGCATACGCCGTGCACTGCCGCATCATGCTGACAATGCCAACGTTCATGCGGGTATCAAACCCATCCACACCCGGCAGCAGCGAGCCTGTCATATCGATCATGCCATTGCGGGAAAGCACCCGCATGACCTCGCTTTCCATCTCCTCCCGGTGCAGGATGTCCATATCCTTTTTCAGGTAGGCCAGCGCGGCCATCAGCGCATAGCAGCCCCAGTCAGAGCAGGTTGCCGTGATGATGTTATCGGTGCTGCTTGCGGCCAGAATGCCGCAGCAGCAGCCGTCCTGGCATTCGCCGGGGGCGGTGAAGGGCACATATTTTTTAATGTGCTCCCCAATGGTGCCCATGCCGATCTCATTGCCCAGATCGCCGATGGCCACATTGGGCACGCCGCGGGCGCGCAGTTCGTTCCACAGCACATCGCTTTTGGCTTCCAGTGCGGTCACATCCTTGCCCACCGCATTGTGGTAAACACCCTTGGCGTTGCCGCCGCAGGCTTCCACCGAGATCACCGCTGCGGGTAAAATCTTATCCGCCAGCGCTTTGGCCTGGGCGGGGGCTTTGGCCTTATCTTTGGTAAAGGCCACAACGCCAAGGCTCAGCGGCAGCTCCATGGCGGTATCCAGGTCCTCATACACATGCAGACCCACCACATTGCCGCATTTCTTAAAGGCTTCCACGCTGTCCTGCGGGCAGACGATGATCGGCTTTGCCCCAAAGGCCAATACCAGAGACCGCGCCAGCAGGATTGCGCTGACAGAACCGTCCATTTCCGGCACCTTGTGGGGCAGCAATACAAACCCGACCAGGATATACACCGGGTCGCCGGGGTGGATGGCTTTGCACAACGCTTCGGCTGCGTGCATGGCGGTCGGCTCCCCGGTATATGCCCGGCTGCCCGCGTACAAAATGCGGCACACCCCGTAACCGCGGGGGTCCAGACACATGATGGCATCCAGGTTTTCGCCTACATTGCGTTTTTCCAGTTCGTCACGGGTCATGGTGTTTTCCCCCTTTTCAGCCCCACAGACTTTCGCAGCCGGTATAGTCATAGAACTCTTTCAGCACTTCGTCCTGGATGGCTTTCAGGGTAGCGGGGTCCTTGCCGCCGGCGGGCTTGCCCTCAAACTCGCAGGCATGCAGACAGAAGTTGGAGGAGGAGGTCACGATGATCTCATCCGCATTGCGCAGGAAATCCACCGTGAACGGTTTTTCCATCACAGTAATGCCCAGGCGGTAGCAGGCCTGCAACATATGGGTCTTGGCAATGCCGCGCAAAATCAGTTCATCGTTCGGGTGGGAATAGAAAATCCCGTCTTTCAGCACTGAAACGTTGGAGTGCGCACATTCCGTTACAATATCCCCGCGGTGGAACACGGTCTCGCTCATGCCGGCCAGCTTGGCGCGCTGGGCGGTCATAACGCTGGGCAGCAGGTTCAGCGTTTTGATGTTGCAGTGGTAAAAGCGAGTGTCCTCCTCAGAGTTCAGGCGGATGGGCTTGTCGGGGTCGTTCAGGGTGTTGGGCCGGATGGAAACCCACAGCTTGCCGGGCACGCCTTCCTCATACACATGGTTGCGGGGCTCCACACCGCGGGTGACCTGCCAGTATACAAAGTTGACCTTGCTGTCCACCTTGGCCAGCAGGTCGGTCAGCAGCCTGCCCAGCTCGGCCTTGCTCATCGGGATGTTGATATCCAGTGCCTTGGCGCTGGTAAAAAAGCGGTCCAGGTGGTCCTGCAGCAGGTATACCTTGCCGTTCGCGCCAACGGTGGCATCGTAGCAGCCATCGCCAAAAAAGTGAACGCGATCATTGAACGGCACCATCAATTCTTCCGGTGCGCCGATTTTGCCATCATAATATGCAATGGATTCCATTTTCCCTTACTCCTCTCATCTTGGTTGCCTTTATGTTCAGCCGTTATTTGGCTTTCACATCAAATTTCAGTTCAATCACTTTTTTAATCAGCTCCACGCAGTTATCCAGCCCAATGGCGGCGGAATCCAGGCAGAGGTCATAATTTTCCACCCGCTTCCACTGGCGGCCGGTGTGGTATTTGTAATAGTTTTCACGGTAGCGGTCCAGCTTGTCAATATAGTGCTTGGCCTGGCTGCTGCCAATGCCCTGGCGCTTCATCTCGCGCTCCACACGCCAGTCATAGGGGGCATCCACATACACGGTCAGCACGTTGGGCTTATCCCGCAGAACAAAGTCCGCCGCGCGGCCCACGCAGATATAGCTTTCCTCGTTCAGCAGCTCCCGCAGCACCTTGGCCTGGTAGTTGAACAGGTTTTCATCGCTGATAAAGTTGCCGCTTTCCGGCGGGATGATGCTGCCGTCATACACCCGTTCCGAAACCCGGTACAGCATGGTTTTGCGGGTGTTCTCATCGGCGCGGGCAAACAGTTCCTCGCTGATGCCGCTGTCCTCTGAGGCAAGGCGCAGCAGCTTGCGGTCATACAGGTCAATGTCAAATGCCTTTGCCAGCTGCTTGCCAATGTAGCTGCCGCCGCCCGAACCACAGGTGCGGGTAATGGCGACTGCAAAATACGGATAATCGGGATACATTTTCCACCCCTCCTTACTGGCCCAGATAGGCTTTCTTCACGCGCGGGTCGTTCAGCAGATCCGCGGCGTTGCCCTCAATGCTGATGTTGCCGGTTTCCAGCACATAGGCGCGGTCCGAGATGGCCAGCGCCATCTTTGCGTTCTGTTCCACCAGCAGGATCGTGATGCCCTGCTTGTTTACTTCCTGAATGATGGCAAAGATCTCTTTGACCAGCAGGGGCGAAAGGCCCATCGAAGGTTCATCCATCAAAATCATTTTGGGCTTTGCCATCAGGGCGCGGCCTACGGCCAGCATCTGCTGCTCGCCGCCGGAAAGGGTGCCCGCCAGCTGGCGGCGGCGCTCTTCCAGACGGGGGAAGCGCTTATACACATCCTTCATCGTCTCTTCCATCCCGGCCGGGTCGGCATAAGCGCCCATTTCCAGGTTTTCTTCCACCGTCATCTGGGGGAAGATGTGCCGCCCTTCCGGCACATGGGCCAGTTTCAGCGTGATGATTTTGCTGGGTTCGATCTTGCGCAGATCGTGCCCGTCGAAGGTGATGGAGCCGCTTGCCGCCTTTTCCAGACCGGTTATCGTGCGCAGGGTCGTTGTTTTTCCCGCGCCGTTCGCCCCAATCAGTGAGACGATCTCGCCATCCTTCACGGTCATGGATACGCCGTTCAGCGCGTGGACGGCACCGTAGTTGACGTACAGGTCTTTGATCTCAAGCATTGGCGGCCTCCCCCGGTTCGTCCTTGCCCAGATATGCCTCGATGACATGCGGGTCGTTGGCAATCTGCTCCGGCGTGCCGGAAGCAATCGTGGTGCCGAAATCCAGCACCTGAATGCGCTCGCAGATCTTCATGACAAGGCTCATATCATGCTCGATGAGCAGGACGGACACTTTAAATTCCTTGCGGATGTAGTTGATGATTTCCAGCAGCTCCTCGGTCTCGGTGGGGTTCATGCCCGCCGCCGGTTCGTCAAGCAGCAGCAGCTTCATATCGGTGGCCAGGGCGCGGGCGATCTCCAGGCGGCGCTGCTCGCCGTAAGGCAGATTGTCGGCCTCCAGATCCTCCTTGCCGGAGAGGTGCACGACGGACAGCAGCTCCTTGGCGCGGGCGGTGATTTCCGCCTCCTGCTGCCAGTACTTTTTGGTACGGAAGATGGCGTCCGCCATGCCGTAGGTCGTGTGGCCCTGCATGGCCGTCTTGACGTTCTCGATGACAGTCATTTTTTTGAACAGGCGGATGTTCTGGAACGTGCGGGCAATGCCCGCATGGACGATCTGATGCGTTTTTTTGCCGCTCATTCGCTCACCGCAGAGGTAGAACGAACCCTCGGTGGGTTTGTAGACGCCGGTAATGAGGTTGAAAACTGTCGTCTTGCCCGCGCCGTTGGGGCCGATGAGCCCGACCAGCTCGGACTCGCCAATTTCCATGTTGAAGTCATCCACGGCTTTCAGGCCGCCGAACTGGATGCCGAGATGCTGTGCTTTCAATACGGGTGCTGCCATAACGGGTTCACGCTCCTTTCGCGGCTTTTGCCTTGGGGTGCCGAATGCCGTCCAACAGGCGGGTCAGGCTGAACTCCCAGCGTCCGAAGATACCGCCCGGGCGGAACAGCATGACCAGCACCAGCACGACCGAGTAGGCCAGCATACGGTAGGTGGAGAAATCACGCATCAGCTCCGGCAGGCTGGACAAGAATGCCGCACCGATGATGGAACCGGTCAGCGAGCCCGTGCCGCCGATGATGACTTCAGAGAGCAGCTCTGCCGAATAGTTGAAGTTGAAGTTTGTGGGGATCATCGCGGTCATGTAGTGGGCGTAGACGCTGCCGCCGACGCCCGCAAAGAACGCCGAGACCGCAAAGGTCAGTACCTTGTAGTAGGTCACGTTGATGCCCGAGGCCGACGCCGCAATGTAATCCTCGCGGATGGCCTGCACCGTGCGGCCAAAGCGGCTGCGCACAAACAGAAACATAACCGTCACGCAGACGACCATGATCCAGAATGCGCGGTCAAACGTGGAAAGCTTGAGAATACCGCTCATCGTCTTGCCGCCGCCCGTAATGGAAAAGTTGCAGAAACAGACGCGGATAATCTCGGCAAAAGCCATCGTAACGATAGCCAGATAGTCGCCGCGCAGCCGCAGTGCCGGGATGCCGACTGCAATGCCCATAAGGCCCGCGGCCAGGCCGCCCGCCAGAATCGCAACGAGCAGCAGCGCCAGATCCGAAAGCCCGTGCCCGGCCAGCGCGCCGGACACGATGGCGGACACATACGCCCCCACCGAGACAAAGCCCGCATGACCCATCGAGAACTCACCCATAAAGCCCACGACGAGGTTGAGCGACGTGACCATGATGATCGTGTAGCAGGCAGTCGTGCAGATGCCCTGGATGTAAGTCGTGCTTTTGCCGAAGACGTTGAAGGTAAAAGCCAGCGTGATGGCCGCGTACAGCAGCACGACACCAACCAGATTCAGGCCGTAGGAGGCCAGCCGTCGTTTCGTCATTTTGTTCACGCTCCCTTACACTTTTTCACCGACATTCTTGCCCAGAATACCGGAAGGCTTCACCAGCAGAATCACGATCAGCGTACCGTAGGTCACGGCCTCGTACCAGCCGGGGGCAAACAGCTTGACAAAAATTTCAATCAGGCCGATCAGGATACCTCCCAGCATCGCGCCGGGGATGATTCCGATGCCGCCCAGCACGGCGGCGATAAACGCCTTCATGCCCATCATGCTGCCCATATCGTTCGTGACGCGGGGATAGGTGGCGCAGTACATCAGCGCCGCCACCGCCGCCAGGCCCGAGCCGATGGCGAAGGTCGTGGTGATAATTTTGTTGACATTGATACCTACCAAAGTTGACGCATCCTTATCCTGCGGCACGGCGCGCATCGCCTTGCCGAGCTTCGTCTTTTTGACGAAAAGCTGCAAAGCTATCATAATGCCCAGGCCAATGGCAATCGTCAGCAGTACGTTCAGCGGCAGGGCCACGCTGCCCACGGTGATGGTGGGCAGGCTGAAGATGGCCTGTACGTTGTGGGGCTTGGCACCAAACAGTACCATGGCCAGGTTCTCCAAAAAGATGCTCATAGCCAGCGCCGTGATCAGTGCGGACATCGGCCCTGCCTTGCGCACGGGGCGGTAGGCAAAGGTTTCGACCAGTACGCCCACCAACGCGCATACCGCAATAGCAACGATAACCGAAAGCCATGCGGGCATCCCGGCGTTGATCATCAGCGGGATGGTGTAGAACAGCGTGTATGCGCCGATCATGATAAAGTCACCGTGGGCGAAGTTGATCATGCGGATAATGCCGTAGACCATTGTGTAGCCCAAGGCAATCAGCGCATAAATTGCGCCCTGGTTTAAGCCGTTTATCAGGCTTTGAAAAAACAGTGAGAAAGTCATCTGGTCCATTCCCCTTTCCTAAACGCAAAGGGCGGGGCCTTTTCCCCCGCCCCAATGCGATTGTATCTTACTCTGCCTTGGAAACGACCGTGCCGTCGGACCCCAGTGTCTCGGTCCACTTGACTTCGCCGTCAATGTAGGTATTGATTGCAATGCTCTTGATTGCGTCGCCGTTCTCGTCGAGCGTAATGTCGCCGCCGACACCGGTGAAGCTCATGCCGGTCATACCCTTGACAAGGCTTGCCGTGTCGGTACCGCCTGCGTTCTCGGCGGCCTGCACCAGCATATACATAGCGTCGTAATACAGGGCTGCGCAGGCGTTCAGGCTTTCGGTGCCGTACTTTTCTGTGTACTTGGCAACAAAGTTCTGGACAGCCGGGGCGGTATCCTCGCTGGAATAGTGGTTCGTGAAGTAGCAGTCATCGAACTGTTCGGCAAGGCCGGTGGTATCGGAGCCGTCCCAGCCGTCACCGCCCATGATTGCACCGGTAAATCCGGCATTGCGGGCTGCACCAACAAGAAGCGGAACGGTGTCGAGGAAGCAGGGATAATACAGCAGATCTGCGCCGCTTGCAACGGCCTGTGCCGCCTGCGAAGAGTAGTCTGTATCGGTGGTCATGCACTCGCCGACGTAGGCGACCTCAATGCCGTTAGCCTCGCAGTTTTCAACAAAGGCGTCCTTCAGACCGTTGGAGTAGTCATCATCTTTTGCATAGATGACGGCCACCTTGGCAAAGCCCTTGTCTTTTGCGAACAATGCCGCCATCTTGCCCTGGTACGGGTCAATGAAGCAGTTGCGGAAAATCGAATCGCCTTTTAAAGTTACATCGGCGTTTGTCGCACCTGTTGCCAGCAGCAGCATGCCGTCTTTGGAGGCCTGTTCTGCCATGGGCAGTGTGACCGACGAGAAGAAGCTGCCCACGATGGCCTCCGGCGAGTCGGCCATGACCTTGTTGTAGGCGTTCATGGCCTGCTTGGCGTCCTTAGCATCGTCTGCGACCTTGCCGCCGTTGACGATTTCTATTTTGTAGCCGGAATCACCCGCGTTGATCTCCTCGACTGCCATGTCGACGGCGTTCTGTGCGCCCTCGCCATAGATAGCGGATCCGCCGGTCATGGAACAGACAACACCGACGCGAATGATGTTATCCTCACCGCCGTCCGACACAGATGCGGCGGTGTCGGTGGAAGCAGCTTCACTTGATGCGGCCCCGCCCTGCTGTGCGCTGGAGCCGCAGCCTGCCAGCAGACTGGCGGACATTGCAGCTGCTACGGTAAGTGCCAGAACTCGATTGCGCTTTTTCATTGTGTGACCCCTCTTTCTGATATTCATCCAAAACAAAAGGCGCACAGCACGGTGATGTGCTGCACGCCTTTGTGCGTAACGGAAAGGGGCCGCTGTACTTTTACAAGTACGCGACCCCTTTGTCCCGTTCGTGTTCTGTGATGCTGTTATTATAGCAGACTGTACAAAAAGTGCAAGGCCTTTTTGGCAATTCCTGCAAAATCGTTGTTCATCACGCTTTTTTACCGAAGATTGTAAAGCTGCTTTGCCGTTCGGCAGATGATTATTAATTCTTCCATTCGGCCAATGCCGATTGAGGATACAGTACCACACCTGCTTATGCTGCGTCAACGGCCTTCGGGATTTGGCACAAAAGGCCGAAGGCCATTACCTATAAACCGATAAAAAGCGCTGCATCGGTTGTTTTGGCTGACGAGGCGCTTCGCTTTGCATTCCGGCAGGATTGCTGGTATAATAAATATATCCCATCGGGCCGCCTGTGCGGCCAGGAAAGGTCCCCGCTATGGAAACACCTCACCAGGGCACAGCCCTGTTTCATCTGCCCGGTCTGTTTGAATTTTATGACCTGTATGCGGCGTTTTTGCCGCTTTATCGTGCGCATCGGGAGTATTTTTACGACTGGTGCGCCATCGGCTCGATCTACGGCGCACCGTCTGACTGCTTATGGGCGGGCGGACGGGTCGAGTACAGTGACCGCACCCCACGTGAGGTGCTGGCGCTGACGCGTGAATACGGCATCTCGGCGCGGCTGACACTCAGCAATTCATTACTGCGCCCGGAGCATCTCACAGACCCGGACTGCAATGCGCTCTGCCGACTGTTTCAGGAACAAAATGACCCGCAAAACGGCGCCATCGTTCATGCTGAGCTGCTGACGCAGTACCTGAAAAAGAACTATCCATCGCTGTATCTTGTATCCTCAACCACAAAAGTGCTGACAGACTTCAACGATTTGCAGCGGGAGCTGGCACGGCCCGAGTTTCGCTATGTCGTGCCGGATTTCCGGCTGAACCGAGCATTTGACCGACTTGCAGCGCTGCCCCAGTCCCAGAAGGACAAGGTGGAGTTTCTCTGCAATGAGTGCTGCTGGTTCGGATGCACGGAACGCAGAGCCTGCTATGAGGCCGTCAGCCGCAAAAATCTGGGTCTGCCCGGCCCGGAGCATTACTGCAGCGCCCCCGGCGCAGCGGATGGGTATCGCTTCTCCCGAGCGATGGCGAACCCCGGCTTTATCGGCATCAAGGCCATCCGGGATACCTACCTGCCGAGGGGCTTCACCCAATTCAAGATCGAGGGGCGCGGCCTTGGCAGTGCGCTGATCCTTGAATTTTTGCTTCACTACCTGACAAAGCCGGAATATCAGCTGGCTGTCCGCGAGGAGTTGTATCTGGATACCATGCTGGACCTTTTCTGACTGACTTTGTGTCGGGCCGGGTGAAGCTGTTTGCATTTTCTGCGTTGTAAGGCTCCTGTTACCCCAGTGCCACATCCAGCACCATCATCACACTGAAACCGGCAGCAAAGAATACTGTGCCAAGGTTAGAGTGCCGTCCCTGTGACATTTCGAGAATCAGCTCTTCCACCACGACATAGAGCATCGCGCCCGCAGCAAAACTCAAAAGGTAAGGCAATGCCGGTATCACAAGCTGCGCGGCCAAAATCGTCACCACTGCGCCGATTGGCTCAACCACGCCCGAAAGCACACCGCCTGCAAAGGCCCTGCCCTTGCTCTCCCCTTCGGCGCGCAGGGGCATCGAGATGATGGCGCCCTCCGGGAAATTCTGGATGGCTATGCCGAGGGACAGGGCCAGCGCGCTCGCCGCGGTGATCTGTGCGCTGCCTGCGAGAAAGCCGGCGTACATCACACCGACTGCCATGCCCTCCGGGATGTTGTGCAGGGTCACTGCCAGCACCATCATCGTAGTGCGGCCCAGCCTGCTTTTTGGCCCCTCAGCCTCTTCACTGCCGACATGCAGGTGGGGTATCAGATGATCCAGGGCAAGCAAAAACAGCACGCCAAACCAGAATCCGGCAAATGCCGGGAAAAAGGCGAACCGTCCCAACTTCTCCGACTGTTCGATTGCCGGGATCAGCAGGCTCCAGACCGATGCCGCCACCATCACACCGGCGGCAAAGCCTGCAAGTGAGCGCTGCACCAGATCTCCCAGAGCGCGCCGCATAAAAAATACGCATGCTGCGCCCAGCGATGTACCCAAAAAGGGAATCAGAATCCCCCAAAAAGTTTCTGTCAATGAAGTCGCCTCCTTTTATGGTATATACACAAAAACACAGGTACTTTATACCCCCTGTTCAAGGATGCTTTTGACAAGCTGTGCCCATTTGTAAGGGTAACAGGCCAGCAGCTCCTCATGCTGCAGATCCTGCTCATGAATTACGGGGTGCGCAAAATGCTGCTGATAACGCGCGCGATACTTCGCTCCCATTTTCAGCGCATTGGCCAAGGTCGGAGCTGCCCAGAATACCGTAGTCCATATGTATGCTTTTCCGTGCTGCCAGCAGTCCCACGAAAGAGCCACCCAGAGAGCAGCCGTAGGCGGCCCGTATATGCCCGCCGCAGTTTTTCAGGATGTAGGCTTCGATTTTTTCGGTTTCTGCAAGCATTGTCGGGAATTCGGTACTTTCTGTTTCGTCAAAGCCATCATAGCTGACGCAAAGTACGCGAAAATCCCGCTGCAACAGAGGAATCACTTGGCCAAAGTTGCTTTTCCAGTGGCAGCAGGTGCCGGGCAGCAGCAAAATGAACGGAGCGGTATCCACCCCAAATTCATAAACCTTCATTCTCCTGCCTCCCGCAGCCACAGTCACTTCGCTTTACGGCGGTCAAACACAGCCAGCCTGTTTTGCTTTTGTGTACCGCAATGTCACAAAAGCCCGCTTGCTCAAGATATGCTTTCAGCTCAGTATCCTTGTAGATGGTCATGCCATCAATGATTTCTGTCCATTTTTTGTCTTTGTCCGTGTCGCCGTTGACTTCATTGCAGATGAGGAAGGTGCCGCCCGGCTTCAAAACCCGCCAAACCTCCCGGAAGCATTTTGCAAGGTCCGGCCAGAAATAGACGGTTTCAAACGCTGTGACTGCATCGAACCAATCGCTGGCAAAAATGATGCGCTGCACGCTGCCCTGCCAGATGACACAGCGATCCCTTTGAATCGCCTCTGCATTGAGACGGCGGGATTTTTCGACGCTGACAGCAGAGTAATCCACGCCCTTTACGATGCCGCGCGGACATCTTTTCAGCAGCCGTTTGATATTCGCTCCGCCGCCGCAGCCGCAGTCCAGCACCTTTGCGTCCGGCGCAAGATGCAGAAAGTGAAGCCCCCACAGCGCCACGGGGGTGTGGGCAAGGTTCATCATGGTGACCATCAGCCTGCCGCCGAAGCCTTTGGGGTCTCTCGTATTTTCAAAAAATGACATCGTTTATCTCCTTTCAACTTTTTTACACTCTGCGTAGGTAAGTGGAATGGAATTCTGCAAAACAACACTTTTGCAAACGGTCCAGCCGTTTTGCTGCAAAAATGCCAGATACGCAGCACTCGTCCATCTGCTGTGCAGCGGAAAGCCTGCAATTTTCAGCGCAAGGGCCTGAAGATTTCCCCAAGGGGAATTCTCTGCATGGGTAAAGGTAGGAGCAATGAGCGTGCCATCGTTTTTAAGCACACGGCGAAACTCGATAAGGGCTTTCTCAGGGTGCGGCACAATGTGCAGTGCATTGGAGACAATGACAACATCAAAGGACTGGTCAGCATAAGGCAGATGGAACATATCCTGCACAGAAAAATGCAGCTTGGAGGAAAAGTTACCCCGCTTTGCCTGCGCAATCATCGCTGCGGAGGAGTCGGTAGCCTCAATGTGGTCGGCAGAACACAGGAGATGCTTTGCCACCTGCCCTGTGCCGGTGGCTACCTCCAAAACGGTTTTGTGCCACACAGCAGGGCGAAGCAGCGCATATAATTGATCATAGGCTATTGCATTCTTACGCATAAAGCGGTCATACCTTGCTGCATTTCTGTCCCAAAAATTCTTTTTCGTAATGCTCAGCTCCCTGGTTTACATCAACTAACTGCTGCTTATTTGAAAAGCTGCCCGCCGGCAGCATGGCAGCTTGTATATGCAGGTTAGAATAATCTAACCGCTGGGTCGTAAAAAAGCTGCCTGCAGCCAAAACGGCGCACCAGCAACGATTCTACGATAGTTCGGTCATATAATAGCAGTCTGGCACCCAAATGTCAATAGGGTGCTAAAGGTGCTTTTGTGCGATTTCAACAAAAAATCTATAGCGGGCAGTGCGTTTTACACTGCCCGCTATAGGGATGCTTATTTTAACCGTTTTCGTCCTTTGGAATGGCCAGATTCAAGAGGATGGCAACGAGTGCGGCGGGCACAATGCCAGAGCCGCCGAATACCAGAGAGAGCATCTGCGGTGCGTGTGCAAGGATGCCGTTGTTGGCACCGATGCCGTAGCCAAGACCGAGCGCTACAGAGACGATGCTCAGGCTGCGCGGGGTCAGCGGCTCGCGGGTGATGAGCTGAATACCGCTCACCACGATGGAAGAGAACATCATGACCGCTGCGCCGCCCAGCACCGACTGCGGCATGATCGAGACGAGCGCACCCAGCTTGGGCACCAGACCGCAGAGAATCAGGAAGATGCCGCCGGTGGCCAGCGCAAAGCGGTTGACGACCTTGGTCATGCTGACAAGGCCGACATTCTGGCTGAAGGAGGTGTTGGGCAGTACGCCGAACAGTGCGGCAAAGCTGGAACCGATACCATCGCAGATGACGCCGCCGGACAGCTCAGTGTCGGTGGCCTCGCGGTCCATGCCGCCCATGATAACGCCGGAAATATCGCCCACGGTTTCGACCGCTGTGACGATGAACATAATCATGACCGGTGCGATTGCGCGCATATCAAACACTGGCTTGACCGGCATCAGCTCGGGCAATGCAAACCATTTGGCCTCGGCCACCTTATTCCAGTTCAGCACCCATGCCTTGGTGTAGGCAACGCCCTCGGCGTTCAGCGCCGTGGTGGGCAGAACAAGGCCCATGAGAAACGCTGCAATGTAGCCGCAGATGATGCCCACCAAAATCGAGGAGGAATTCAAAAAGGTGCTACCGGAGTGCTTGCAGATCAGGATGACGACCAGCACAAAGATGGCGAGCAGCAGGTTTTCGACCGAGCCGAAATCCTGCGCGGTGTTGCCGCCGCCGAAGGAATTTACACCGACCGAAATCAAGCTCAGACCGATGGAAAGCACCACCGTGCCGGTAACGACAGAGGGCAGCAGCTTGCGCAAAGGCTTCAGAAAGAAGCCCAGCACTGTCTCAAACAGGCCGCCGATCAAGGAGGCGCCCATGATTGCGCCGTAGGCCAGTACGCCGCCGCCCATCGAGGCTGCGACCGAGCTGAATACCCCGATGAAGCCGGAGGAGGTGCCCATGATGATAGGCACCTTGCCGCCGATGGGGCCAATGGAATACAGCTGAACCAGTGTGACGATGCCCGCCACAAGCATGGCATTCTGCAGCAGCGTGACGCGCAGGTCGGCAAATTCGCCGCCGGCCAGGCCGCAGGCGCCCGTGATGATAAGCAGCGGCGTAAGGTTGCCAACAAACATCGCCAACACATGCTGCATGCCCAGCGGCAGTGCCTGCTTCAGGGACATCTTGCCTTCAAAGCGGAAGGCTTCGGGGGAAAGATCGTTTTTCTTCATTCCACAACTCCTCAGATATAACCTATTACAATATAACATATACCGCCAAAGCGGAAGGGCATACCGCCCTATTTACACATTATACCATTCCCCACCCTGTGATTGCAATTCCATCAGCCGCCGCAGCAAAAATTTTGTGTGTTTTTGAAGAAGGCTGAACGGTCAAAAAAACCTGATCGCCTGCTGCTTGCCGTGCAAAGTGTAGTGTACGGTCAGACCGTCGTCTGCATCCACGGTGCAATTTTCGGCGTGGTCGGTCAATTCCCGCAGGGCATTGTATTGACGGCGCATCTCATCCGTATAGCGACTTGGCATGTCGGAGGTGAGCAGGATGCCGCTGAACAGCGCATTGACCCGGGCCAGGGTCTGCTTTTGCTGTAGGGTCAGCTTGCAGTTTTCCTCGCGCAGGAAGAATACATCGGGGTCGCTGCCGTAAGCACGCCCGTTGAGCTGGCGGCGGAAAATCGTGTTGCCGATGGACTGCCTTGTGGAGACCCGCTCGCGGTGGAAAAGCCGCATATACCACACATCGTCCCAGTCCAGCCCTACATCACACCCAATGCGGCAGTAGTCAACGATGCCAAAGGCAGGCATGACCGGCACACCGCAGCCGAGGATCAGCTTGTCGCCGCACCATGAGCGCAGCAGTGCCATGGCGCGCTGCATCCGTCCTGCGCGGGATTCCCGGGCGTTGCCGAACGGTGCTGCGCCGTAGAGAAAGTCCAGCTTGACAAGGTCAAAGCCCCAATCCTGCAGGACGCGGTCAAAGACCTGCTTGAGGTAGGCCTGTACCTCCGGGTGGTCGATGTCCAGCGCATAAAAGCTGCTCCAGTTGCAGCCGCAGCACCAGGGCTGACCGTCCGCCTGCAGCAGCCAGTCCGGGTGATTTTTGCAGAGCAGGGATTCCTTTTCGCAGACGAACGGTGCCAGCCACAGTCCTGCCAGAAAGCCGCTTTCATGCGCTGCATCTGCCAGCGGGCGCAGCCCGTTGGGGAATTTGGCAGAGTCAGGCTCCAGCCAGTCTCCTACCTTGCGCTCCCATCCATCGTCGATCTGAAAGAGATCCCCTGCGCGGAAAAGCGTTTTGCAGCCGTTGAGATCTTCCCGGATCGAGGCCTCATCAATGTTCTGGTAGCGGTTATACCAGCTGGAATACCCGGCCAGCCTGCGCGTGGTGCGGGGGCGGCAGCCCAGCGCCGCAAACCATGCGTCAAATACCTCGTCCTCGGTGCCCTCGGCAAAAAAGAGGGCGAACGCAGGAAAGCTGCCGCCGGTATGCTGTACCCCGGCGCAGTCGCGTTCAATGCGCAGCTGTGCGGTGCGGCTGTCATAGGAAAAAATCGTATAGCCCGGTGCCTCGTCCAGGCTGGCCAAAAGGCGGTAGGTCTTTCCGCGCCGGAAATAGCAGTAGGAGAAGCCGTGGCTCTGTCCCCTCTTGCCGCTGTAGGGAACAAAATGATAATCGCCGTAACGGTCAAAGCTGTATTTCTCCAAAAGAAATTTCGGGACACGCTCAACACCGTGCTGCCGGTCCCATTTGCCCAGCTCCGGGCAGGCGGTCCAAGTTTGGTAGCCGTTCATGAAAAGCTTTTCTTCGCGCGCCATCGTCCACGGAAGCGCAGCAACCGCATTTTGCAGCACTCCGGCGGGCAGCTCTGCCCTCAGGCAGACGGCACCGCTGCGCGGGGTGATGGCTGCCGTGCCGTCAAACCGGCCGCTGTCTGTTGCGGCATACCACTGCATCTCAGCCATTTTGAGTTTCCTCCCTGTGAAGCGCAGTGCTGATTTCGGCTGCGCGGTCATCCGTCAGAGTGAACTTGCGGCGGAACAGTACAAGCGCCGCCGCAAGGACGGCCATGGGCAGAACGGTCATCATGAGTCGCAGCCCGAGCAGTGTACCGGCGCTCTGGGCAGCAACGGGGCCTGTCTCCTCGGCATTGCCGGTCAGCCCAATCAGATCCAGGCCGATGCCGGTCAGAAAAACCGCCACGCCGGACGCAGCCTTTACAACAAAGGTCTGCATTGAGAAGATAACGCTTTCCTCACGGCGCCCGGTCTTGAGCTGGCCGTAGTCCACACTGTTGGAGAGGAAAAGGGTCGTCAGTACGCTGAGCATGCCGTTGCAGGCAAACACCACCACGCCCGGCACGCAGAGCAGTGCCAGACTGCCGGAAAAGCCCGTCAGGCAGAGCAGGAGCAGCACAGCATAGCCGCCCAGCGCCAACCCCAGGCTTACCGTAAATACGGCAGTGTTGCTGAGCTTTTTGCGCAGCACCGGATAGAGGACCATCATGCCGAGAATCTGTGCCGCACCGCCGATGGTTGAGAACAGCGTGTAGCTGGCCTTCCAGCCTGTGCCGCCGAAATCGTACTTGAAGAAATAGATGATAAAGTTGGAGGTCAGATACAGCGCCGAGTTGATCAAAACGATGCTGCCTACGACCACAAGTGCCTGATCGTTGGAGAACAGCGCCTTGAACATCTCGCCGACGGTGGAGGTCTTTATCTCGGCGCTGCCGGTCTCCTTGACGCTGGCGCAGCAGATCGCCTCGGTAACCACAAAGATGACAGCCACGAGCAGTGCTACCCAGCGGAAGCCGGTGCGCTCGCTGTCGCCGCCCAAAGCACCAACCAGCAGCATGGTAAACATCGCAATGAGCGCCGAGCCGACGCCCGCACAGGTGCGGCCCACGACTGACAGGTTTTCTCGGTCAGCAGGGGTGCGGGTCACGGCGGGGATCATCGACCAGTAAGGAATGTCCATCATCGTGTAGGTGACGCCCCACAGGATGTAGATGACGCTGAAGTAGACCATCATGTCGGCACCCTCCAGCACCGGCGCGGCAAACAGCGCGTAGAGAACCACCGCATTCAGGACGGTGCCGCTGAGGATCCACGGACGGAACCGTCCCCAGCGGGTGCGGGTCTTGGCCACCAGCACCCCCATAAAGGGATCGTTGAAGGCGTCAAACACACGCGCGATCATCAGGATCAGGCCGACAAAGGTGGCAGGCAGGCCCAGCACATCCTGATAATAGTACATGACATAGGAGGCAGACAGCGCGTAGACCATATCCTTGCCCACTGCGCCGATGCCGAAGGCGGCTTTTTGCTTTGTTGTCAGTTCCATACTGCACACTCCTTCTTTGTGACGGTAAATTCTACGGTGACAGGCGCACACTGCGGGGCCGAGACGGTCAGCGCGGCTGTACCTGTCTGCCCGACTGTGCGCAGATAAGTCCCGCCCATGCCGCCCTCGGCGGTTGCCGCCGCAGGGCCGACCAGCACGGCGGCACCGGTCACGGCAAAGGTCAGCGGCAGCTGTGCATAGACGGCAGGGCTGCCGTTTTCATCAAGAATCCGCACCCGAACTCCGGCCATATCGTAGGTGTCACCCTCCTGCAGGACGGTGGCGGAGGGCGTTACCTCAAGATGCAGCCGGTGGCTGGGGCAGAGCGTGACGCTCTTTACTACGGTATCCCCATTTTTGGCATCGAACCGCCAACACGTAGCCGCGCCGCCCCAGTTGCCGACATACTTTCCGTACAGCGCCACACCGTCCGCAAAGCTCATCTTATAGCGCACCATGCACCACGCCAGCTTCAGCTTGTAGCGCAGCGGCAGCCCGGCCAAGCCGTAGCGCCCGGCTGCAAGCAGACAGTTGCGCAGCGTATCGGCCTTGGCCTTGTCAAAATGCTCCTGCGTTTCAAGCAGGACACCGATTGTGTCATCTACAGCCAGCGGCGGGTGTGGCAGCGCCGTCCAGTCGCTTTTGTGCAGGGTCGTCACAAACACATCGTTTTTGTAAAGATCCACCCGCTCGGCGTTGGTAAACACATAGACCGTGCCGATTTGCCCGGCAGGATAGTCACCGATGTCCATCGCGGAGCTGACCGTCAGCACCGGCTCCTCCCCGCCCTGCGATGCGTAGACGGACGCCGCCAGCTTGGGATTGCGGAAGCTGTCCAGCACGCCGTGATAGCAGATGCGGTCCCCGGAGCCGAAATCCTTGTGGGTGGCATAATCAAACATACACCAGCCAAAGCAGCCCGCATGCTCTCCATCTGCGTAGGCGGAGTCCAACACCCGCGCATGGCGCAGGGCATGCTCCTGCCGGTGCGGAGCATCGTCACAGGACTTGGTGGGGTACATGTGGCCGTTGCATTCTGAGATCAGCAGGGCCTTGCTCAAATCAGGCGTTACATCCTTTTTCCGCTTGACCCCGGCGTTTGAACCGTTGTGGGAGAAATCGTTGTAGGCGTAAACATCTTCCAGAAGATGGCTCTTTTCCAGATACCGCACGCCAGAGGTCGCCCGGCTCGGGTCCAGTGCGTGGGCGATTTGGTTGGTGCGCGTATAGAATTCGTCATCGTCCACGCTCTCGTTGATGCGCACACCCCACAGTATGATGCTGGGGTGATTGCGGTTTTGCAGCAGCATCTCCCGCAGCATGGCGCAGGCGCGGTCCTTCCATGCCCCATCGCCGATGTGCTGCCAGCCGGGCAGCTCGGTAAATACAAGCAGGCCCAGCCGGTCACATTCATCAAGAAAATACTGGCTTTGCGGGTAATGGCTCGTGCGCACCGCATTGCAGTGCAGCTCGTTTTTCAGGATGCGGGCGTCCTGCCGCTGCAGGCTTTCCGGCGCGGCGTAGCCTATGTAGGGGTAGCTTTGGTGGCGGTTCAGCCCGCGCAGAAAGGTCTTTTTCCCGTTCAGGTAAAAGCCGTCCGCCCGGAACACAGCCGTCCGAAAGCCGAAGGTGGTCTCACGGCTGTGCAGCACCTGCCCTTCGGCATCGAGCAGCTCTGCTATGCAGCGATAGAGATTCGGATGCTCGGTGTCCCATGGCGCGGCGTCAGGCAGCGTAAGACGGCATTCCGCCGATTCTGCCGGGGGCAGCTGGCGGCTCACCAGCGTCTTGCCCGCACTGCTGCAGAGCCGGACGCGCAGCGCAGCGGCCTTTTCCGGTGCTTCTACGGTCAGCTGTACGGCAGCCTCGGTCAGCGTCGGTGTGTACACGAAAAGATCGCTCACACGGCTCTGCGGCGAGGTTTCAAGCCAGACCTCCCGGTATAGACCGCCGTAGGTCAGGTAGTCGACGACAAAGCCGAAGGGCGGCAGGCTGGGGTCCTCGCGCGTGTCCAGCCGCACAGCCAGCAGATTTTCTGTGCCGCGGTGTACAAGGTCGGTAATTTCGATGGTGAAGCCGGTGTAGCCGCCCTGATGCTGCCCGGCCAGCTGGCCGTTCAGGTAGATCTCCGCCTGATGGGCGGCCCCGTCAAAGCGCAGGAATACCCGGGGCGCATCGGGAACGGTCAGTGTGCGACGGTAACCGCAGACCATCTCATAGTCAGAGGGGTCTGCGTAGTGGAGCGGCAGCTCCCGGCAGGTATGGGGCAGACGCACCGGACGACAGCCAACAGGTTCACCCCGACAGAAGGCATCGCTCCATTGCTCTGTAAATTCCCAGTGATTGCAAAGACTGTATCTCATCGTACCAACAACCCCTCCAGTAAAATGGAAATCATCTCATCCAGGGCATCCGTGTAGGATATGCCCTGCGCATCGAGCGTGCGGTCTGCAAGAAAATCCTCAATGGAAGCGGAGATCATCCGCTGCAGAACCGGCAGGGATACCCGACAGATAACGCCCTCCCCCATCGCCTGCTCCAGCAGTGCCAAGGTAGGCTCCCAGCCGGTTTCCAGGTGCTCCCGCACGCGCGCTGCGACTCTGGGATATTTTTCATCCAAAAGATCCATCTGCTGCAGATCCAGCGCGGTGTACTCCTCCGGCAGGGCGATAATGACCGCCCGCAGCTTTTCAGCCAGGGTGCCGGGGCCGTCAAGGATGCGCTGCTTGCGGGCGTGGATTCTTGTGAACGCATCGTCCACCATATCCAGCAGCAGCGCCTCCTTGGAGGGGTAGACTGCGTAGATCGTCTTTTTGCTGATGTGCATCATCGCAGCGGCCTGCTGCATCGTAAAGCGCAGCCCGTCCCTGCGGAACAGCTCCATTCCGACTGCGCGCAGTCTTGTGCGCAGCTCGTTGTGTTCGTCCATCACTTGCCTCCTGTGGAAACCAGATTTAGCTTTCCAGTTTCCATTGTAGTGCGGAAACCGGTGCGATTCAAGCGGTTTCCTGCACTTTCTACCTTTTTGCCAATCGGGCACAGATTTTTTCGTCATATCGCCCATACGCGAAAGCCGTAACGGGACAGAAAAACGCCCCCGCACAGTGATGCGGGGGCGCTTTGCAGGTGCCTCAGTTCGTTTTTTCAGTTTTTTGCTGCAGGCGGGTCAGCTCCCGCAGCTCACGCACGGTGAAAAGGCCGCAGACAATGGCGGCAGCGCCGTCCGCAATGGGGCCTGCGTACATGACGCCGTCAATGCCCATAAAGAGCGGGAAGATGACGATGAGCGGCAGCAGGAACAAAATCTGGCGTGTTAGGGACATGAATACGCCGAGGCGCGCCTTGCCAATCGAGTTGAAGAAGTTGGAGGTGACCGGCTGGATGCCGTTGATCAGCGTCAGGAACATATAAATGCGGAAGTACCGCTCCGAAAACTGGTAGTACATCTCGCTGCCGGTGCCGAAAATACTGATGATCTGCCGCGGGAAAAGCTGGAAGCAGGCAAACGCTGCCAGAGAAAGCCCGGTAGCCACAGCCAGCGCCAGCAGATAGCTCTTTTTGACGCGGCGGTAGAGCGCAGCACCGTAATTGAAGCCGATGATCGGCTGTACGCCCTGCGAAATGCCGATGACAAAGGACATAAAGATCATGTTGACCTTTGAGATGATGCCCGCGCAGGCCAGAGGAATATCGCTGCCGTAGATCGACAGTGCACCGTAGTGTGCAAGGGTGTTGTTCAAAACGATCTGGACAACAGCCATAGCGATCTGGTTGAAGCAGGCAGATGCACCGTAGCTGAAGATCTTGCGTGTTCTGTAACCGTCAATCGTAAAGCAGCCCCATGAGAAGGGTACAGATTTAAAATGGAAGAGATACCGCATACTGATGCAGAACGAGGCGATCTGCCCGAGAATCGTGGCAAGTGCAGCGCCGGTCATACCCATATCCAGCCCAAAGATGAACAGCGGATCAAGGGCCGTATTGATAAGTGCGCCGATGAGCATCGACATCATGGAATAGCGCGGGCTGCCGTCTGCCAGAATCAGCTTGCTCATGCCGGTATTCATAATGAGGAACGGAAACCCCAGCGCTGTGATGCGAGTGTAGGCCTCTGCGTAGGGAAAAACATCCGGCGTAGCGCCGAAGAATTTCAGCATCGGCGTCAGAAAAAGCAGCGTGACCGCCATCAGCACAGTGCCGAACAGCGCCATCAGACACAGGCCGTTGCCTGCATATTCAGCAGAACGCTTTTCATTGCCTGCACCCAGCTGGAGACTGAAATTTGTCGCACTGCCGATACCGAGCAGCAGCGCAATGGCTGTGCAGGCAATCGAGAGAGGAAACGCAATGTTGGTGGCAGCATTGCCCAGCAGACCCACACCCTGCCCGATAAAGATCTGGTCAACAATGTTGTACAGCGACGTCACCAGCATCGAGATAATGCAGGGAATGGCAAAGCCAACAAGCAGCTTGCCTTCTTTTTCATATCCAAGCGGGTTGACAGCATCAGCCTGTGATGAAACTGTTTTTAC